>CABECQ010000238.1_pt1 | contig 11290 bp, 13 predicted proteins | sample 3132861 | NCBI WGS metagenome assembly CABECQ01 (sample SAMEA5534327, study PRJEB31848) | metagenome | biome: tundra; feature: field; material: soil | place: USA | collected 2013-05 | depth 0.15 m | reverse complement strand
GCGGCGATGCGGGCGCTCGGCACCGATGCGAGTTGCTTCCTGCTCGAGTCGGTCGAAGGCAGCGGGGCCGTGGCTCGCTGGTCGATGCTCGGTCACCGTCCATCGCGGGTGATCAGCGACGACGGCGGAGGTGAGGATCCGCTCGCCCTGCTCGAGAGCGACGTGGCATCGATCGGCGCGGCGTGCGCACCCGGCGTGGCCGCGCCGCTGCTCGGCGGCGCCGTCGGCTTCCTCACCTACGAGGCCGCCGGCCGCTACGAGCGCCTGCCCGAGGCGGCTCGCGATCCGCTCCAACTCCCGCACCAATGGTTCGGCATCTTCGACACCGTCGCGGTCTTCGATCATGCACAGCACCGCCTGCTGCTCTCCAGTTGCGTACATCGCGAAGACCCGGCAGGACTGGACGCGGCGTATACCCGGGCGCTCTCGCGCATCGGCACCCTGCGTGACGCCATCTGCTCGGCGACGCCGGAGCCGGTGGCTCCGTTGACGGGGCTTCCCGCGGACGTCGGCGCCCACGACCACGAGTCCAATCTCTCCCGGGAGGAGTTCCAGAAGCGCGTGAGTCGTGCACTCGATTACATCGTCGCGGGCGACATCTTCCAGGTCCAGGTGTCGAGGCGATTCGCCGTACCACTCCAGGCGGATCCATTCGACGTCTACGTCGCGCTCCGGGCCATCAACCCGAGCCCGTACATGATCTACATCGCCACCCCCGAGTGCACGCTGGTCGGCGCCTCGCCCGAGATGCTCGTGCAGGTCACCGGCGAGAGCGTCCGCTACCACCCCATCGCGGGGACCCGCCGGCGCGGCCGTACCGCTGAGGATGACGAGCGCATGGAGCGCGAGCTTCGAGCCAGCGAGAAGGAGGCCGCCGAGCACCTCATGCTCATCGACCTCGGGCGCAACGACCTTGGTCGCGTGTGCGCCACCGGCAGCGTACGCGTCACCCAGCACATGGAGGTGGAGCGCTACTCGCACGTGATGCACCTGGTGAGCAGCATCGAGGGAACCCTCGACGCCGGTCGCCATTCGCTCGATGCGCTCCGCTCGTGCTTTCCCGCCGGGACGGTGACCGGAGCGCCGAAGATTCGCGCGATGGAGATCATCGCCGAGCTCGAGCCGGAGGTGCGGGGGCCGTATGCCGGTGCGATCGGTTACGTCGGATACGGTGGCGACCTCGACACCGCGATCGCGCTCCGCACCATCGTGGTCCGCAACGGAGTTGCATACGTGCAGGCCGCGGCGGGCATCGTCGCCGACTCGTCGGTCCGCGAGGAGACCGTGGAGATCGACAACAAGGTTGCGGCGCAGATTCTCGCGGTGGAGGAGGCGAACGCGTGGGCGCGACGTTGACCGGTCAGGTGCTGGTTATCGACAACTACGACTCCTTCACGTTCAACCTCGTGCAGTACCTGCGTGAGCTGGGTGCGACGGTGACCGTCGAACGCAATGACGCGCTGTCGATCGCCGACATCGCTCGGTCGAATCCCGCCGCCATCGTGATGTCGCCGGGACCGCGGACGCCCGAGGATGCGGGTATCTGTGTCGACCTTGTCCGCGAGCTCGGGAGCTCGGTGCCGATGCTCGGCGTCTGCCTCGGTCACCAGGCGATCGGGGTTGCGTACGGCGCCAGGGTGGTGCGCGCACCGGCGGTCGTCCACGGGAAGGTCGGCCCTGTGCACCACGGGGGCGCCGGTGTGCTCCGCGGCCTCGACGACCCGTTCATGGCGACGCGCTACCACTCGCTCGTGGTGACGGCCGGCGAATTCCCCGACTCCCTCGAGGCAACCGCCTGGAGCGAAGACGGGCTGATCATGGCCATGCGTCACCGGACCTTTCCCGTCGAGGGCGTGCAGTTTCACCCGGAGTCGGTGGGCACCCCGTCAGGACACGCGCTGCTGCGCAACTTCCTCGATACCGCGGGCGTCGCCGTCGGGGTCGGCGTATGAGCTCGGCAGGCGGCGCGCTCGACGCCATCGCGCTGAGAAAACGCGGCGAGGTCGACCAGCTCCGCTGTGCCGAGGCCGCGCTCTGGGCCAAAGCCGAGTCGATGCCACCTGCCCGCGGCATCGTGGAGGCGCTGCGCGGTGGCACCCTCATCGCCGAGATGAAGCGGCGCTCACCGAGCGGCGGTCTGCTCCGGCCCGAGCTCGACCCGGTCATGCTCGCGAGGGACTACGCCGCGTGTGGAGTCGCCGCCATCTCGGTGCTCACCGACGGACCCGGCTTCGGAGGCTCGCTCGACGATCTCGCACAGGTTCGCGCGTCCGTCGATATCCCACTGCTGCGCAAGGACTTCACGCTCGACCCGGTGCAGATCGCCGAGGCGCGCGTGGCCGGTGCGGAGTGGGTGCTCCTGATCGTCGCGATGCTTGACGCCGATGCGCTCGATCAGTGCCTTGCGGGGGTGATCCGCAGCGGCGCGCAGGCGATCGTCGAGGTCCACGACGTTGATGAGGCCAGAGTGGCTGTCGCCGCCGGAGCAGACTGCATCGGCATCAACAACCGCAACCTGCAAACGCTCACCACCGACCTCTCGACCTTCGCTCGAGTCCGTCAGACGGTCCCCGATGACGTGGTCTGCATCGCTGAATCGGGGGTGCGCAGCCCGGAGGACGTGACGCGCCTGATCGGCGAGGGCGCCGACGCGGTGCTCGTCGGCGAGGTGCTCATGCGCGCCCGGTCACCAGAAGCCTTGTGTAGCGCGATGGTCGCGGCGGCTCGCGAGGCGTGGACGTCGTGATCGTCAAGGTGTGCGGTGTCCGCGATCCAGACGTCGCGGACGCCGCGATCGATGCGGGGGCGGACTGGATCGGCCTGATGCTGGTCCCGAGGAGTTCGCGCTGGGTCGATGACGCCGACGCGCTGAGGGTGGTGCGCGCGGTCGGGAGGCGGGCTGACCTGGTGGGCGTCTTCGTCGCACCCAGCGCCGCGGAGTGCGACGAAGCAGCGTCTCGCTACGGCCTCGCCGCCGTCCAGGTGCACGGCGACTTCGAGCGGAGCCTGGTGACGGCCTGTTCGGTTCCTGTCATTCCTGTCTTCAACGTCGAGGATCGCGCCACCGCGAGCACCATCGACTGGCCGCCGGACACGCTCGTGATGCTCGACGGGTTGCCGGACCGTGGGGCGCTCCCCGGCGGAACCGGCCACCGGGTTCCGCTGGCCTGGGCGGCCGACATCGCGCGGCATCGCCAGATCCTGCTTGCCGGCGGTCTCGGAGCCGACGATGTCGCCGAAGCGATCGCCACCGTCCGCCCCGCCGGCGTCGACGCATCCAGCCGGCTCGAGCGCTCCCCGGGGGAGAAGGATCCCCAACTGGTGCGCAGCTTCGTGCTCGCCGCTCGAGCCGCTGCGGCGAACCTGATGGCCGACCGCCGATGAGTGCACTCCCGCAGGGCCGGTTCGATGGTTACGGCGGCGCCTACGTTCCCGAGACGCTCGTGCCGGCGCTCGAGGAGCTCGAGGCTGAAATCGACGCGGCTTTCGCTGACGCGGCGTTCATCGCCGACCTGGAACGCTGGCTCGCCGATTACGCCGGCCGCCCGACACCGGTGACCCATGCGCGCCGCCTCGGCGATGCGCACCCCGGCGCCCAGGTCTGGCTCAAACGCGAGGACCTGCTCCATACCGGGGCGCACAAGTTGAATAACGCTCTCGGCCAGGTGTTGCTCGCACATCGCATGGGGAAGCGCCGGATCATCGCCGAGACGGGTGCGGGGCAGCACGGGGTCGCCACGGCGACCGCATGCGCTGCGCTCGGCCTCGAGTGCGTCGTCTACATGGGCCGCGAGGACATGCGCCGTCAGTCGCTCAACGTCTACAAGATGGGACTGCTCGGCGCCGAGGTCGTGCCCGTCGACAGTGGCTCGGCGACGCTCAAGGACGCGACCAACGAAGCGATCCGTGACTGGGTCGCCAATGTTCGTGCGACCCACTACGTCATCGGGAGCGCCGTCGGTCCGCATCCGTACCCGTCGCTGGTGCGGCGGCTGCAGCGTGTCATCGGCGACGAGGCGCGCGCGCAGATACTGTCGCGTCTGGGGCGGCTGCCGTCCACGGTTGTCGCCTGCGTCGGAGGAGGCAGCAATGCCATCGGTATCTTCGCCGCGTTCCTCGACGACGACGTTCGCCTTGTCGGAGTCGAGGCTGCAGGACGCGGGCTCGACAGCGGCGAGCATGCCGCCCCGCTCTCGCGCGGACGCCCAGGTGTGCTCCACGGGGCCCTGAGCTACCTGATGCAGGATGCTGGCGGGCAGGTCCTCGCAACGCATTCGATCAGCGCGGGCCTCGACTACCCGGGGGTCGGCCCTGAGCACAGCGCGCTCCGGGACAGCGGCCGCGTCGAATACGTTTCCGCGACCGACTCCGAGGCGCTCGCCGCCTTCCACGAACTCTGCCTCCTCGAGGGCATCATTCCGGCGCTCGAGTCGTCGCACGCGGTGCACGTCGCCACACGACTGACTCAGGAGCGGCCCGCCGAGCAGGTCGTGCTCATCTGCCTCAGCGGCCGTGGCGACAAGGATGTCGACACGGTGCGCGAGTTCGACAGCGCATGAGCGCTCCGCCCCCGGAGACACGCTTCACCGGCGCATTCGCAGGGAGGTCGCCCGGAGCGCTGCCGGGGCTCATCCCATACTTCACCGCCGGATATCCCCGGCACGACAGCCTTGGTGCACTGTTGTTGTGCGCGCAGCGCACCGGCTGCATCGCTGCCGAGGTCGGCATTCCGTTCAGCGATCCGCTCGCCGACGGGCCGACCATCCAGCGCACCGGCCAGGTCGCCCTCGGTAACGGGATGACCCTGGCCACGGCCCTCGACCAGGTGCGCGACGCGCGGAGCGCTGGCGTGACCATTCCGCTCGCGCTGATGACCTACGTGAACCCGGTGCTCAGCTTCGGCATCGACGCCTTCGCCCGTGCCGCGTCGGCGGCAGGCATCGACGGCGCGATCTTTCCGGATCTTCCGCTCGACGAGGCGGCGGGCATGCGCCACGCGATGCAGGCCGCGGGCGTCGCGGTGATCCCCCTGGTCGCACCGACGACCACCCCGGACCGGCTCGCTCGTATCTGTGCGACGGCCGCGGGATTCGTGTATTGCGTCGGCGTCACCGGCGTGACCGGCGCTCGGCGTACGGTCGCCGACGACGCGATCACGCTGCTCGAATCGGTGCGCCGTCTGACCCCGCTTCCGCGTGCGCTCGGATTCGGACTCGCGACACACGAGCACCTGCTTGCGCTGCGCGGTCACGCCGAGGCTGCAGTGGTCGGCTCCGCGCTGCTCGATCGCGTCGGTGAAGATCCCGGCAACGCGGTCGCGGGTGCGGAGGCATTCCTCAACGCCATGATCGGTAACGAGGCGGCGCGAACCGGGTGACCCGGGAACGCGTCGCTCCCGCGGGCCGTGTCAACGGTGAGGTCAATGTCCCTGGAGACAAGTCGATCAGCCATCGTGCCCTCATCCTCGGCGCCATAGCTAGGGGGCGGACCTACATCGGCAACGCATCCCCGGCGGCCGACGTGCTCGCCACCGCCACGTGCCTCCGCGCCTGCGGCGTGTGGGTGCGCGATTTTCCACCGGCTCGTTACGCGCTCGACGGCAACGGCGTTGGCCGGTTGCGCGCTCCTGACGGTGTGCTCGACTGCGCCAACTCGGGGACCACCATGAGGCTGCTCGCGGGGGTGCTTGCCGGCAACGACATCGAGGCGATGCTCGACGGCGATGAGTCACTGCGGCGGCGCCCGATGACGCGGGTGGTCGATCCGCTGCGAGCGATGGGGGCCGAGATCGAGGCTTCACCGCGGGGGACCGCGCCGCTTCGCGTGCATGGCAGGGAGGTCCTCGAAGGTTTGACCTGGCGCTCGCCGGTGGCAAGCGCGCAGGTGAAATCGGCGATCCTGCTTGCGGGACTCTCTGCTGCGGGACCCACGACGGTCGTCGAACCGATTCCGACCCGCGATCACACCGAGCGGATGCTGCGCATGTGCGGAGTCGACGTGGTGTCGAATGGCGCTGAGGTCACCGTGCATCCAGCGCCGCTCGAGCCCTTCGGGCTGCGCGTTCCAGGAGATCTCGGCGCGGCGGCTTTCTTCCTCGCCCTTGCCGCCTCACGCCCGGGCTGGCGGGTGCGGTGTCCCGGCGTCGGCCTGAACCCGGGACGCACGGGAATCCTCGAGGTGCTGCAGGCGATGGGCGCGGGAGTTCATGTGGAGGAAGGCGCCCCCGCAGGCGGTGTGGAGCCCGCCGGCGACGTGGAGGTCCGAGGGACCCGGCTCCGCGGCGTCACGATCTCAGGGTCGCTCACGGTGCGGTGCATCGACGAGCTGCCGATCATCGCGGTGCTCGCAAGCCAGGCCGATGGCGACACAGAGATCCGTGATGCCGGCGAACTGCGCAACAAGGAGTCCGATCGCATCGCCACGCTCGAGACCGGTCTGCGGCTCCTCGGCGTGCCGTGCGACAGCAGCGCCGAGACACTCACCATCCACGGCCCGGTGCGGCTGCGCCCGGCTCAGCTCGACGCGGCGGGCGATCACCGTTTCGCCATGGCCTGGGCGATCGCCGCAGCGCTGGTGCCGGCCGGCGATGGCGAGTCGATCATCGACGGTGCGGAGACCGCTGCGGTGTCCTACCCCGGCTTCTTCGCCGACCTGGGGAAACTGCTGGCTTCCTGAACCTCAGAGGTCGAAGCGAACCAGGAGATGCGGGCCGTCGCGGACCTCAACGACCTTCAGCCAGCTCACGGCGATCGTGACCGGGAGCACCTCCGGACCCTCGAGATACGCCTGCGCGCCGGCAGCATGCTCGATCAGGCGCCTCGCCACCTCGACGCGCATCCCCGGGTCCTGGACCACGGTGGCGATGCCGCCACCCTGGATCCATCGTGACGCATTGCCCGGCGAGCACATGAACGCGACCCGAGAGTCCGCCTCGAGCTCTCGATGCAGGCGTGAGCCGCCCCGCGTGGCGATGAGCAGCCGGATGCCCCGGTCTGTTCGCTCCGGAGCGAAGAAGACACCGGCGACGTGCGGCCCCGCCTCGCTGGTGGTGGCGAGCGCCGTCGTGTCGTAGGCGCGCAGCGCCCAGAGTGCCCGCTCCAGCGCGAGCGGCGTGACCGTCGCGCCACCGTCCTGGGTGTCGAGGGCGCTCATCGCAGCAGGCGGCTCAGACGCCGATCCGCGAAGACGCGCCCGCCGGTCTGACACCCCGGGCAATACTGAAACGAGCGCGACGCCAGGGACACCTCGCGTACGGTTTCGCCGCAGACCGGGCAGGGGAGTCCGGTGCGGCCGTGCACCCGCATCGATTGCCGCTTCCCGTCCTTGAGCGACGCGGGGTCGGAGTCGACGGCAAGCGCGACCGCCGCGGTCAGCACCTCTCGAATCGCGGCGGCGAGCCGCTCGAGCTCCTCGTCGTCCAGGGCGCCCGCATGCCGAAAGGGGGACAGCTGGGCGGCATGGAGGATCTCGTCCGAATAGGCATTGCCGATCCCGGCGACGACCGCCTGATCGGCGAGGACGCTCTTGAGCGTTCCCCGCTGATCGCGGAGGATCGCCCCGAGGGTGGCCGGCGACAGCTCGGGATCCAGTGCGTCGATCCCGAGGCGCGCGATCCCGTGGACATCCCCGGGGTCCCTCACCACCGACACCGCCAGACGCTTGTCGGTGCCGTGCTCGGTGATCTCGAGGCTGCCGCCATCCTCGAGGGTCACGATCACCGCCAGCGGGCCGCGCAGCGATGGACGCGCGTTGGTGGGCGTGTCGCGAAGCCTGATCCAGCCCCCGCGGGCGAGGTGCACGACCAGGTGAAGCGGCGGAATCGAGAAATCCAGGAACTTCCCCCGGCGGACACAGCCGTCAAAGGCGACGCCCTCGAGCGTGGTCACCGGCGGGTCGAACGTCTTGAGCACGGCCACGGAACGCACGGTCACGTGGGACACCACCCGTCCCCGAAGGCGCGTGTCGAATGACCGGCACAGCGCTTCGACCTCGGGCAACTCAGGCATCGCGGGTGAAAGAATGCGCCCGGTGCCGAGAAGCGTGGCTGGTCCGCGTGCCGTCGTGCCGCGGCGAAGCCGTGCGCACGAGGCGGAGGACGTTCTCTGCGTGCCGCGATCGACCATCTTTCCGGATGGCGCCTGGCACGGCCTGGTTGCGCGCGGCCTCGAGCGCGTGCTCCGCACCATCCACGCGACCTCCGAATACCGGCCGCGGGCCGAGATCGAGGACGATCCCGAGCTGCAGCAGATCATTCCGTACTGCGTCGTCCACCATCCCGACGACGATACGTACCTGCTCACCCGCCGCTTGCGCCGATCGAGCGAGAAGCGTCTTCATCACCTCTACTCCCTCGGGATCGGCGGGCACGTCAACCCCGGTGACGGCGAGGGTGAGGACCCCGTGGTTGGCGGCCTGCGCCGCGAGTGGGCCGAGGAGATCCGCTGTCCCACGCGGGCGCGTGCCAGCCTCGTCGCCCTGCTCAACGACGACTCGAGCCCGGTGTCGCGCGTGCATCTCGGCCTGGTCTTCCTGGTCGAGCCCGAAGGTGGCATCGTCGAGGTGCGCGAGGTCGAGAAGCTCGAGGGTGAGTCGCTCTCGCTGGAGTCGATGCGCCGCCATTACCTGAGCATGGAGTCATGGTCTCAGCTCGTCTACGACGACCTCGTCGCGGGTGCCCAGACGCGAGTGGAGAAGAGCCCGCTGGTGGTCGACCTCGAAGCGGAGCCGTGAGCCCGGCCTTCTCGGCACGTCCCGACTACTTCCTCACGCCGGAGGAGCTCTCGGCGTGGTTCGAGGCGAACCCGATGGCAACAGAGCTCTGGGTTGGAATCTGGAAGAAGGGGTTCGAGCGGCCGGGCATCTCATACGCTGATGCGGTGGACGAGGCGCTCTGCAACGGCTGGATCGACAGCGTCATCAGGCGGGTCGACGACGCCAGCTACATGCTCCGGTTCACTCCGCGCCGGCCGAAGAGCAACTGGACGGAGGCGAACCTCCGCCGCGTCGAGGAACTGCGCGAAATGGGGCGGCTGCGCGCGAGCGGCGCGCGTGCCGTCGCGGCCGCCTCGCAACCTGCGCGGCGCCGTGGGCGCTGACGCTCCGTATACTCGGCCCTCAATGACAACCACCGTTCGCGTCCCCGGACCCCTTCGCCGCCTTACCGGAGGCAGCGCCGAGGTGAGCGTTGAAGGCGGCACCGTCGGCGCCGTGCTCACCAACCTCGACGCCACCTATCCTGGCTTCCACGATCGCCTGTACGACGACACCGGGAGCCTGCGGCAGTTCATCAACATCTATGTCAATGACTCCGATATCCGCTTCGCCCAGGGCCTCGAAACCCCCATCGCCGAGCGCGACGAGGTATCGATCGTCCCCGCCGTTGCCGGAGGTGGCGGTCCCCGCTGATCGTCCGCTGGATCTGCTGCCGCGATCCGCGGTGATCGCCGTGGCGATGTCGGGTGGGGTTGATTCCAGTGTCGCTGCAGCACGCGTCGCCACGACCGGTTTGCGCGCGTTCGGCATCACGCTGGCGATGTGGCCGGGCAGCCGGGACACCGTCCGCGACCGCGGGTGTTGCTCGATCGACTCGGTCGACGACGCTCGGCGCGTGGCTACCGCGCTGGCGCTGCCCCACTACGTCTGGAATCTCGAGCGCGACTTCGAGGCGGAGGTCGTCGGCGATTTCGAGGCCGGGTACGCGTCAGGCCTGACGCCAAATCCCTGCGTCCGGTGCAACCAGCGCATCAAGTTCGGTGTGCTGCTCGAGCGGGCTCGCGCCGCCGGAGCGACGCATCTCGCCACCGGCCACTACGCGCGCACCGGCCGAAGGGGATCGCTGGTGACGCTGCACCGGGCTCGCGATGCACGCCGCGACCAGGCCTACGTGCTCCACCGGCTGGATCAGCGGCAGCTGCGGAGCGCGGTGTTCGCACTCGGCGTCGATGAGTCCAAGGCAGGCGTGCGAGCCGAGGCCGCCGCACTCGGCCTGGGAACGGCGGCCAAGCCCGAGTCGCAGGACCTGTGCTTCGTCGAATCGGATCTCAGGTCGGATCTGCGAACCCGGCTCGCCGGCCGTTTCGCGCCCGGTGCGATCACCGAGATCGACGGCACCGTGATCGGGGAGCACGAGGGCGTTCCGTTCTTCACGGTAGGACAGCGTGCAGGTCTGGGGATTGCGCCGTTGCGCCCGGACGCGGCACCTCGCTACGTCATCGAGATCCGCCCCGCCCTGAACACCGTCGTGGTCGGTCCGCGCGAGGCCCTTCGCCGAACCACCGTCGAGGCGTCCTCGTTCCGGTGGATCGCCGGTTCGGCTGCAGCGGTGGGCACCGAGTGCGAGGCACAACTGCGCGCGCACGGCGAGCCCCACGCGGCCCGGCTCGATGCCAGCGCCGGCGATGCCGTGCTGATCCGATTCGACAGCCCGGTCGACCAGGCCGCACCCGGGCAGTCGGTGGTGCTGTACCGCGGTGACGAGGTTCTCGGAGGCGGCTTGATCCGCCGGGCAGCCTGAGGCGCCGCGGCGGTGCCCCCGACCCCCGAGCAGGTCGTCGTCGGCATCCTCGCAGTCCTCTTCGGCTGCCTGGCGGTGACCGCGTCCGCGTATGCCGGGCGTCAGACCGGGAACTGGCTGTATTACGTCTGCACGGTCGGCAGTCTCGCCTTCGTGGCGGGAGTCATCGGCCAGCGGGTGTTTCCCACTCCCGCGGCGATCGCACGTCTCGGGGCGTCGGCGGCCTCGAGCTCAGCGCCCGGACCGTGGGATGCGGGGGTCTCGCTCCCGCTGATCGGCATCCGGGTGACCCCGGTGGCAATCGTCGGGCTTCTGGTCGCGGCCGTGGGTCTGAGCCTCGTCCTGCTCTTCGAGCGAGTCCCCGGCGCAGTCCGTGCGGGGGCACCCACGCGTGCGTCGCGGCTTGAAGACGACGATTCGGTCTGAGCCCGCGCTGACTACAATGCCGCCCGCGCCCCTATGACCCCTAACGCAATCGCGTTCTACGCCATCGCCGTGCTCATCGTGCTTGCCGCCGGGGCCGCAGTTGGGCTCCCTTCGCTGCGCCGTGCCGCATACGCAGGCGCCGCCGTGATCGTGCTGATGGCCGTTCTCGAGCTCATCTCGGGTGCCTACGCCTTGGCGTTGGTCCAGCTGGTGGTCCCGGGAATCGCGGCGGGTGTCGTCGTGCTCGTGCTGCGGCGAGATGAATACCGCGGGCTCGTCACCGGACCGGTCCTTCCGGAGCGCTTCTGGATCGCCGCTTCGATTGCCATCGGCACCGCGGCGGTGCTGGTG
>CABECQ010000200.1_pt1 | contig 12517 bp, 9 predicted proteins | sample 3132861 | NCBI WGS metagenome assembly CABECQ01 (sample SAMEA5534327, study PRJEB31848) | metagenome | biome: tundra; feature: field; material: soil | place: USA | collected 2013-05 | depth 0.15 m | reverse complement strand
GCCCGAGGAAAACCCGTGGACGACGATCGCCATGCAGGCAATCGCGACCGAGGCGGTGGTGGCGCCACCCGACCGGGACGGACCGACTATGTTTCGGTGCGCTGCCCCGGGATATGTCAGTGCCCTGTACGAGGGCGCGGGGCTGCACGACGTTGTCGAGTGGGACGTCGACGTCGAACTCGTGACGCGATCGCCCGAGCAGTATTGGGAGATGATCAGCGAACACGTCTCGCTCGCAGTTGCGGCGCTTCAGCAGGTCGACGAACCGGCGCGGGAGCGGATTCGGGCAAACGCCATTGCGAAGGCGAGCGCGTTCGAGAAGAACGGCAAGGTCCGGGTTCCGGGCGTAGCGCGGTGCATCGTGGGAACGAAACAGGACGCGAGCAGCGCGCGCCCCAGTGGTGGAGCCCGCGCTCACCCGCCGCGATCCGAAAGCCGGCGGTGACCTCGAAGCCGCCGTCGTCGCGCGGTGGGTGACGGCCGAATGGTCACCGTGTGAGTCCGCTCACGATCGCCGGGATGATGCGATAGTCGCGCTGGAAGACCAGGTTGTGGATGTCGGCCGACGCTATGGCACGCAGGTTTGGCAGCTCTGCCGCTGCTTGCTCCTCGTCGAACAGGTTGAGCGCCCAATCGCCGACGGTCCCGCCTGCAGATGCGGGTGATGAGCTCCGGCACTGTAGAAGGCTCGGATGATGATTGGGTTGATACCGGTGGCACGCTGCTCTGGCCATGAGAGTGCCCAGACGATGGTCCTCCGGGTTATGGTCGGGACGATTGACCTGGCAGGACGATACGTGTTCCGCAGGGTCGCCCCGCTGCGATGTGATCGCTGAGCAGCTCGATTTGTGGTTCCCGCGTCGCCGGCTTCTCGTAGCTCTAGTGTGTTTAATTGCACGCTGGGGTGCGCCACAGTATCTTCCTGACAGCGTTCGAGTGCAGAACGGAGGTGGATCGCGATGACGAATAACGACTCCGATTTGCCCGAGGGTCTGGCTGCGCCGGCGCGTCGAGCACTTGCCCAAGCGGGCTTTATACGCATACAACAGTTCACCGACCTCACCGAAGCCGAGGTCAGTCAGCTGCACGGCATCGGGCGCAAGGCGGTCGATCTGATCCGTCTCGCTCTCGCCGCCAAGGGGCTGACCTTCGCACGCTCACCCGCTACTCGGCGATCACATGCGCCCGGTTCGAGGTAGATTTCGACTCCCTGTTCTGCCACGCCAGACCATTCGACACCTTCGAAGCACCTGGTGTTCTGGTGTGCTAATTGCACGCTGGGGTGTCCGAGGATCCTCTGCGTTCCGCAACATGGCGCCGTGCCATGTCACCTATTCGAGGAAGTCGCTCAACCTCTTGCTGCGAGACGGGTGGCGTAGCTTGCGCAGCGCCTTGGCCTCAATCTGACGAATGCGTTCGCGAGTGACGCCGAATCGCTTGCCGACCTCCTCCAATGTCAGCTGACGGGCGTCGATGAGGCCGAAGCGGAGCTGCAGGACACGACGTTCGCGCGGGGTCAACGTGTCGAGGATGTTCTCAACTTCGATGTGCAACATAGTCAGTGACGCCGCCTCCGACGGCGCGGTCGCTTGTACGTCCTCGACGAAGTCGCCGAGCTGTGCGTCCCCCTCGTCCCCGATCGGGCTGGACAGTGACACGGGCTCCCGAGAGATCCTGAGCACCTCCCGCACCTTTTCGGGCGTGAGAGCCATCTCCTCTGCGATCTCCTCGTCATCGGGCTCGCGGCCGAGCTCCTGAAAGAGACGCCTCGAAACACGGACGAGCTTGTTGATGACTTCGCCCATGTGCACCGGGACGCGGATGGTGCGGGACTGGTCGGCCAGGGCCCTGTTGACTGCCTGGCGAATCCACCAGGTCGCGTAGGTCGAGAACTTGTAGCCTCTTCGATAGTCGAACTTCACAACGGCGCGCATCAACCCGGTATTGCCCTCCTGGATGAGGTCAAGGAACGGCATCCCACGGCCGATGTATTTCTTGGCGATGGACACGACCAAGCGGAGGTTGGCCTCGGTCAGCTTGTCCCGCGCGTCGTGGTCCCCCAGTTCGATGAGCTGCGCATACTCGACCTCCTGTTCCTTGCGCAGGAGGGCAATGCGCCCGATCTCCTTGAGGTACATGCGGATCGGGTCATCGAGGGAGAACGCGTCGACCGCCTCGGTCTTGCCCGTCTGGTCCTCCGGATCGTCGCCCTCCCCGGCGTCGTCATCGCTGTCGCCGATCGCGATGCCCATCTCCCGAAAGACCTGGAAGACGCGCTCCAGTTGATCGGGTTCAACTTCGACGACGGGAAGGCCCTGGAGGACGTCGTCAGGGGATAGGCGCCCCTGCTCCTTGCCTTGAATGATGAGGATCTCAGCGGCAACGACGACATCGTCGTCGGCTCTCCGGGACGCCACCGCCGCTCGCGCGTTCACTCTCCGAGGCCTCCATGCCTGTTCTGCGTTGCCGCTAAGAGACAGCGGGGAGTCGGCGACAGTCGCCTTACTGCGAGGGCCGAGAGTACCTGTCGAGGCTGACCATCGACCGAACGGGCTGCTCACTCTAGTGAACGGCCAACGCGGGTGACGCGAAGTTACCGAGGTTCCTCACGAATCAGTCTCTCATGCGTCAATAGCAGGCTGGGGTGAGCGAGCTCGCGACTATCCGATCGCCCGCGCTGGTCGACCGCCACACCAAGGCGGCTCTTCGTCATGGCGCGACCCTCTCAGTATTCATGTAAACATGCCCCAAATGGACGCGAAGGCATCGGTCGCGCTGGTAACTGGCGCGACAAGGGGCATCGGAAAAGAGATCGCTCGCCAACTTGGCGCCGCTGGCTGGAGCGTGCTGGTTGGCGCCCGGGACAGTGTGCGCGGCGCCAAGGCGGTGGCCGAGGTGGGTGGTCAGCTGTTGCTGCTCGATGTCACTGACCCGCTGAGCGTCGCGGCTGCTGCTGGATCGGTGCCCAAACTCGACGTCCTGATCAACAATGCTGGCATCGCCCCGGACACGGGGACGGTCGTCCAAGTCTTCGCTCGTCCCTTTCGACCTCAGACCAACGGCAAGGTGGAGCGCTTCAACCGCACCCTGCTCGAAGAATGGGCGTACGTCCGACCCTACGGGAGCAACGAGATGGCGCGCCGCGACGTGGAACTGGGCTTGGGGCTATGTGCATCGGCGGTGACCAGGGCATCGCCATGGTGGTCGACCGCACTTAGCACTCCTCGAGTGGCTGACCAGCGCGGAGTGCCGGCGTCGCTGGCGTGACGGACGGCGCCGCACGCGGCGAGGCCGAACTCTGAAAGCGCTGCAACCTGCGGGACCTTCGGCGCCAGTTACGTGACCAACGGCCATGGTCCGGTCAGGGCCACAGGCGTTTACTGGGATCCGTCCACGCCGGGCTGAAGCCAACTGATTCGCGAGGAGTCACCCCATGAAAGCTGCCGTCGAGCAATGGTTCAAGCCGGCAATCATCGTCGAGGAACGACCGACCCTAACCCCGTTGGTCGTCGAAGCGGCCCTCAGCCCCCAGGCGCCCGGACTCCCCAATACACGTATTCGTGCCACTGAGTGCGACTGGCCGATGGAACGAGCACTACCATTTGTCCCCGGAGACAGGCCGCGGCTGAATCTGCTGCTCCTCGGGGCGCCGGCCAGTGGTAAGGGGACGCAGGCGGACGTTTTAGCCGCGCGCCTCGACATTCCCGCGATCGCGACGGGGAATATCCTGCGCGCTGAGCTGGCCGAGCGGACCGAGTTGGGGCTGCGCGTCCAGGCCTACATGCAGCGCGGCGACTTGGTTCCGGACGCGCTGATGATCGACATCATCAGGGAGCGCCTACGGGGGAGCGACCGCCGGGACGGCTTCCTACTCGACGGCTTCCCCCGCACCGTGCCGCAAGCCCGAGCGCTCGATGCGCTGGTGGCGTCGATGGCGACTGGCTTCGACCGCGTCCTGTACCTGAACGTGCCCGAGGCTGAGCTGATCCGGCGCATCACGACTAGGCTGACCTGCCCGGGCTGCGGCCGAAGCTACGGGTTCGAGCCTGACGAGCCCCGACCGTTGGGCTGCGAGGCGGATGGCAGGGACCTCATCGTGCGCGTGGACGACCGGCCGGAGACCGCCCAGCGCCGTATTGCGATCTACCTCGAGAAGACGTTGCCGGTGCTCGACCACTACCGCAAGCAAGGGCTGGTCGCGGAGATCGAAGGCATCGGCTCGGTCGAGGAGGTCTCCCTGCGCATGCTGCGCGCGCTTCCCGCTCGGCCGGTGGCACAGCGTGTGTTGGGTTTGGTTGGACGTTCTCGAGGGCTGACCTCAGCGGGACGAGCGCTGGATGGCCAAACCACACGGCGCTGACCTTGTCCATGTGGGTGGGTTGCAGGGGACGTTTAGCAAAGGAGAGTTTTGTGACCAACGGCCCTAAGCTGGCGGCCACCGAGGTCGTCAACAGCATCACCTCTGTCCTGGCTCCGCTCAGCGTGTTCATGTTGCCCAACTCGGAGAAGCTGATTCCCGCCATCGACACGCAACTCTGAAGTTGCGACTCCGGTTGGCGCCGCTCGCCAGAGGCTATCGCGGTGCGGCTCCGAAGTGCCGGACGTTCACCGTGTCGGCACTCTCGGCGGAGATCGACAATATCCCCGCGTGCGCCGGGTCTGGTGCCACCTGATGCCTGGCGAGGTGAACCCCAGCCGCGCCGCTCGCGCTGGTCGGCCTTGCAATGGTGGGAGGAAGAGTGGTTCTCTGCTCAGTTTTCTGAGCCGTTCATCGGCGCGTCACCGGCTGCCACCGCATTGGCCACCAAGGTCTCCACGTTGATCACCTGGGTGATCTGGTTGCCACCCTGGCTGGCTTACGATCCGACACGATATGGGCGCTTATCGTGTCGTTGGCCGCGACGGCGTAGATCTTGCATGCAGTGAGACAGGGTCCGGCCGACCGCTGATCCTGCTGCACGGCTTCATGGGAGCGGGTTCGCACTGGCTCGAGCAGGGCAAGGTCGATTCGCTCGCCGAGCAGGGGCATCGCGTCGTGCTTCCGGACTTGCGCGGCCACGGAGAGAGCGCCAAGCCCCACGATCCTGCCGCTTATCCACCTGACGTGCTGGCTGACGATGGGCTTGCGCTCGTCGAGCATCTTGGGCTCGGCGATGGGGACTTCGATCTTGGTGGTTACTCGCTCGGCGCGCGAATCGTGGTGCGTATGCTCGCGCGGGGTGCCAAGCCGAGGCGGGCGATCGTGGCCGGGCAGGGACTAGCCAAGGTGAGCGGCCCCCAGGGCGGTGGGACGACTCATCGTGTGCTTACTGCGCTCGTCGACGGTGTCGAGATCGAGCCTGATTCGGCCGACGCGCGGATGGCGTACTGGATCTCAAAGCTCGGCGCCGACCCACGGGCTCTGTTGTACGTGTCGGAGTCGCTCGTCCCGACGCCCGAGGATGCGCTGCGCAAGATCACGATTCCGACACTTGTCGCGATCGGCGATCAGGATGAGCGCGCTGATGCCGACGAGTTGGCCGCGCTCCTGCCCAATGCTCGATTCATCCGCGTGCCGGGCGATCATTACAGCGCGTTTACCGCGCCCGAGCTCGTCGCCGCGATCGCCGCGTTCCTTGCCGAACGTTAACGCTGGACAGTAGTGAGCGAATTGAGTAGGCGCGGAGCGAGAGGGATTCGAACCCTCGTGGCGGGTTACCCGCCAACCGCATTTCCAGAAAGCGTACGCAGCCCGACTGGCCCCGTCTGGAGCCGTCTCCTGAATACAAACAGCACGGTCATGCCGTCAGGATCTGACTGATTCCGACTCCGGGTTGGGATCGGCGTTGGCATCGGACGGGCTGCCAATCGTGGTCACTGGAACCAGCCGTCGACGTCGAGCGCGGCGTTGATGGAGCCCATCGCGTTGAAGAGGTTGACGTCACCGATGTGTGCCCCCGACGCCAGCCCGACCACCACCAGGTTGGGCAACGCAACGCCCGGGTTCACGTTGAGGTCCGAGGCGTTCGGCTTCGGGCTCACGTCGGCCGGGTACACGGTGAGAAGGGTCGGCTGGCTACCACTCACCGCGGTGAGATTGGCAATGATCGCCACCGGCCCGCTGCCCGGGATCCCGCCTACGCCGGCAACCGCCACGAGCAGGGTGCCGCCCGAGGTCAGCTGGTGCCCCGAGCACGGGGTGCCGGTCCCGCTCCGGGTGTCGCACATCCGGGTCGGCCCGATCGCCTGATACTGCGCGCCAGGCGGCGGGCTGCCGGTCGCCGATCCGAACCAGCCACCGGCATCGAGGATTACGTTGATGGTCCCGGCCGCGTTGTACACGCACACATCGGTGCTCGGCCCACCACTGTGGCTGGGGCCAAGCGGCACCATCACCCGGTTAGCCTCCGCTCCGCCCGCCGACACGTTGATGGTCGACGACGCCGGCACGCTGGTCAGACAGGTGCCGTTGCTCTGGGTTGGGAAGACACTCAGCCAGGTGGCCTGTGTGCCCGCCACCGCGGTCAGGTTGAGCACCGCGGCCCCCGCACTGCCATCGGTCGGGATCCTCGCCGGCGATCCGCTCACTCCAGTGGGGAGGCCCGTAACGTTCACCTTGAGCACCTGCCCAGGACCGATCCTGTTGTCGGTGCTGTGCCCGAGGTTGCAGCCGTTCGCCGGCTGCTTGGCACGGGTGTCGCAGACGCGCAGCGGGGCGATCGCATGGAACTCCCCCGCCGGGTTGCTCGATGCCTGGGGCACGAAATACCCCTCGACATCCACGACCACGTTGACCGTGCCCAGGGCGTTGTAGATGTTGACCTCACGTTGGCTGTCGGACGTGCCGGTCTGGCCGAGCGCGACGGTGACCAGGTTGGCGACGTCCACCTGGGCACCGAAGTTGAGGTTCGAGGCCAGCGGTCGTCCGGTCCCGCTGGGATAGATGGTGAGCAGGCTCGACGTCGAGCCGTTGACGGCGAGCACGTTGAGCACCACCGCGGTCGCGTTTGCGGGGACCGACTCGCCGGTGCGCGCGTCCGTGTATCCGGTGATCTGGAGGGCGAGCGTCTGGCCCGCCCCCAGCGCGCCACAGGTGTGGATCCCACAGAGCCCGGAGCGCGTGTCCAGGATCCGGAACGGGGTGACCGGGACGAAGCTGCCCAGCCCCGTATAGATGTATCCGGCTGCCGGCGTGAGCGCGCTCGCCCCCGCCAGGTTGGTCACCTGGACCTGGTCGTACCCGGCGGTCTCCGCCGGGGTCGTGAACGTGAACGACCTCGCGGTGATCCCCGACGTGGTCACCATCGTCCCGCCGATGGTCGCGGTCATGCCGGCTACGAACCCGCCGCCGGTCACCGTGACCACCTGGCCGCCCGTCACCGGGCCCGCCGACGGGGTCACCGCGCTGATCGTAGGCAGACCCTCATAGGTATATGCGTCCGCCGGACTGAGCGCACTCGCACCGATCAGGGTGGTCCCCCGAACCTGGACCGTCCCTGCCGCCTCAGCCGGGGTGGTGAAGGTGAACGAGGTGGCAGAAACTCCTGAGGGCGTCACCGCGGTGCCACCTATGGTCGCGGTCATGCCGGCCGTAAACCCGGTCCCGGTCACGGTGACCGTCTGGCCACCCGTCACCAGACCGACGGCCGGCGCCACCGACGTGATCACCGGCAGCGTGCCATACGTGTAGCGGTCAGCTGAAGTCAGCGCACTTGGACCGAACGCGGTCGTCACCTGGACCTGGACCGACCCCACCGGCTCTGCTGGCGTGATGAATGTGAACGAAGTGGCAGAAACCACTGTCGGCGTCACCGTCGTGCCGCCGATGGTCACGGACATCCCGGCCTGAAACCCACTCCCGGTCACGGTGACCCTCTGCCCACCGGTCAGTGGACCCCCCGCGGGGGTCACCGAACTGATCCTGGGGGCCAACAGCTGGAGCGCCTGCTGCCAGGTGAACACCACGTCCGTCGGAGTAGCGCCACACGCTCCAACAAAGATCTCCGCAAACGAAGTGCCATACGCGGCACCGCTTGCAACGAATCCAGCGCCCATGTAATTCTGGACCCCAGGGAGCCCCCATGAGCTACAGATGCTGGCAGTCGCATAGCCGCCGAGGATGTTGTCGCGGTGCCCCCAGTTGCAGCAGCCGTCGTCGTACATCCAGGCATAGTTGGCTCCAAGGGGATTGACCCATCCCCCCGCCCAGTTAGAGCCGCCGCTGACTAACAGCGCTCCACCCGTAAGTCCTGCGGGGAAAGATGGATCGTCATTGATATTGGCTCCCACCTGTGCGAGCGTGTCGAGCTGGGTCGTCAGCCCGGCGATCGGGGGAATGCCCCGGGCCACGCGCTCCACATTGGCAATCACGAAAAGCTGCTCCGGTACCGTCATCGCCTCATATGGGGTCAGGCTCAAGGAGAGTGCCGGAAGGCGTTCAAGTATCGTCCGAGCATTGTTGGTCGCTTGCACTTCGTCCTGATTACAGGCGTTGCTGTTGTCGAACACGTCGAATCCGCACGTCCCATCTTCCAAGAAGTCGGGATTCGGCCATAGGCTTTCAGAAGGATCGCTGACAGCCAGTTCAGGAGTGCGCGAAGGCTCTCGAGAAATGGTCGATGCCGCACCCAGCCGCAACGCGCGAACACCAACGCCTGGCATGGACTGGGCACTTGCCGACGTTGACGTAAACCCTGCACAGGCGATGGCCGTCAGTATCGCGATCGCATTTAGACTCTTCATGAGACCACGACCTCAATCGGCGTCCGACGCAAAGGCATGGCGATTGTCGTCAAGCCTAAGCTGCCAGGACCAACGAACGACGCTTTCTCGGCGGAGACCACCGCCAGCCGCATGCGACATGTCACCACCCTCAAACCCTGGTATAAGGACCAATGATCGGTAGCCGTTGTGACCGGGGGACTGATGATCCGGTTACTAAAGACGGCAAAGCTCAGACAGAGAGCCAGTCAGCATCGCCATGAGCGGGTGGCATCCTTGGTGAGATGTCAGCGTGCTCGGGAGTGACGTCGCTGGGGATGCCACCCACCAACGGGGCGAACGCGATGTCGAAGTTCATCAACGGGCAGCCCTACAAGGTCAGATGGATGGGGCGCTCCCCGCGGTCTTGACGACCAGCTGGCCGGAGTCAGCGTTTCCGAGTCGCCCGCGTGGTAGCGGCGGGCGCGACGGGAATCAGTTCGAAGCGATCCCGCGCGTCCATATCGTGAGTTGATGCAGTCCCTGCTGGGACAACGCGGTCGCGGAGAGCTTCTTCTCGACGCTCAAGCTCGACCTCCTCAGGGGCATACATCACTTTGGAGCGGACTACGTCACGATCGACGACAGCTACCCCTGACGAACATGCTCGTTCGATGTCACAGCGTTATTTGTCGTGGGCACAATGACCGTTTGCTCAGTGCCGTTTGTCACATCGTCAGCGGTACGCCCCATCTAAGATCGCAGGTCTCGCTGTTTTCGAAAGGAGTTGTATGCGGCCCCCTCCTCGGGACCCGGGACATCGCATTACTTCGACACCCTTCACAGCGAGAACCGTAACCGCTCGTTCCGCACGGACGATGCGAGGAGCGCAGCGTCGGAGCATGATCGCCCAACGTCGTCCGATAGCAACACTTTCGACCGTCATCGCGCTGGCTGCCGGAATTGCAGCCACCGCCCTCGCGGGATTATCGATCTCCGCGTTCGCCGCGACCACGTTCCCCGGACCCTTGAATTTGGCTCCATATCTCACGATCCAAGACAAGAACCTCGACTGTGAAGCTGCGGCACTCGCCGCGGCGTTCGTCGCAAGAGGGATTGCCGTCAACACCGGAACATCGAATCTGCAGAACTGGATCTTCAATCACCTGCCCGACGATCACCGAGACGCCATCGTCGCCGGAGGCAATATCACATGGGGCGATCCCTACGTCGACTTTGTCGGCAACGTCAATGGCCACGAAGGCTTCGCTCCTGGCGACGGATATGGCGTGTACTACCAGCCCATTGCCAATATTGTCACCAAGGTTGGCCATACCGAGGTCGCTAAAACGGGATGGACCACCGCCTCCATTGAAGCTGAGCTTGAGGCCGGGAATCCGGTTGTGGTCTGGATCGATTTTCGAAGCCTCGCCAGTGGCGACGGATATTCCACCAGCACGTGGACCGGGTTTGATGGACGGAAGGTTCCGTATACGCTCCACGAGCACGCGGTCACCGTGCTCGGGACATACCCAGGGCATTCGGTGACACTCCTCGACGTCTACTCGGGCAATCAGTACACCTACTCGGAGTCTGAGTTCACGCGCATGCTCTCGACGTTCCACGGTATGGGCGTGGCCGTCGGTCCCCGCGTGGTGGTCCCGCCGCCGTATCCCACGGTTGCATCACTGGCGCCGGCTGCGGGCCCTGTGACCGGAGGCCAGGCGGTGACCGTCACCGGCACCGGGTTCGCCGCCGGGATGACCGTCACCCTGGGGGCCACCGCGGTTACCCCCACGGGCATCACGACCACCTCATTCGATCTCATCACGCCGGCGCATGCGGCGGGATACGACCTCTTAGCGGTCAAGACATCGAACGGGTCGAATCCGCTCACCACCAACGCCGGATACGTCTTCACGGCACTGGCGAGCTATGTCGCGCTCACGCCATTCCGCATTCTCGACACACGTGCGCGCACGTGTGTGCAATGCGGTGCGGGGGGACTCGCGGCGAATCAAAGCCGGACGTTGCAGATCACCGGGGTCACGGGGCTCCGGGGTGGCGCCGATCAAGTTCCCGCCACGGCCACGGCGATCGTCATGAACGTGACCGCCGTGTCCAGCACCACCGGCGGCTTGCTGACCATCTACCCCACCGGTACCGCGCTTCCTCGAGCTTCGAACTTGAATTTCGGTGCAGGCACAGCCACCCCCAACCTGGTGACGGTCACGCTGGGGCGAACGAGCGCAACTGCCGCGAACCAGGACGTCAACATCTACAATCCGGTCGGCTCGCTCAATGTGGTCGCTGATGTCGAGGGGTATTTTCTTCCGGCTGCGAGCAGCGATCCCGCCGGTGAGTTCCACTCGATCTCGCCCCTGCGCGTCTGTGATACCAGGGCAGGGCAGCCTGCCAACGTCTGTAACCAAGCGGCAGGCGCCGACCATCGGTTGGGACCGAACTCGGTCGTCAAGATCAACGTCTCCGGCGTTCCGAGCGGCGTCACCGGCACGCCGTCGAGCATCCCGAGTGACGGGACAGCGCAAGCGGCCGTCCTCAACCTCACCGCGATCGGTGGGACACTGCCGACGTATCTCAGCGTGTTCCCGACGCTTGCAGACGGTGCGTGTCCGACAGCCTCGACCACCTCCACCATCAACCTCAATGGGGGTGCAACGGAGGCGAATCGGGTCCTGGTGAGTCTGGGACCCGATGCAGTTGGTGGCCCTGCAACCGATGTCTGCGTTTACAACGCCGTCGGTTCCATCGACTTCATCCTCGATGCGAATGGTTGGTTCGGATCCAGCGTGACATCTACCCCCCTCGGCGCGCAGTTCCAAGCCATCGGTCCAACCCGGGTCTGTGACACGCGAGCCGGCTCCGGCACACCGTGCTCCGGCCACGCCATCGGAGCTGGTGCAACCCTTTCCATCGACGTTGCGGGTGTCGCGGGCGTTCCGAAAGCCGGTCCGGTCGCCGTTATCGCCAATCTCACGGCGGTCTCGCCTTCCACCACCACATACCTCGTCGCGTATCCAGCAGATGTCACGTCGCGTCCCAACGCTTCTGACCTGAACATCGTGGGCCCGGTGCTCCCCAACCTGGTTGTGGTCGGCCTCTCGCACCTCGCCCCTGCGGGAAGAATTAGCCTCTTCAACGCCAGCGGGAACGTGAATGCCGTCCTCGATGTCGAGGGCTGGTTCGAGTAAGTCGCCAGGTGGTTCAAGAGCCTCGCGGCACCACATTCCGGGCCTTCGGCGTCTGCGGCGATTTCTCGGTCCGCTGACGCGGGTGAATGCAAGAGCACCGGCGGGCAGAACGCCCAGGCGCATGGCGAGAACGATTGCCATTGCGGTTGACATCACAGATGGTGATTGAGGCGACGCGCACAGGCCCAGATCGACATATGACGTCTACGACGGCTTCCACGAGGCCGAGTCCGCGGGCGTCCCGGGTGATGTCATCGCCATCGCCTCCGATCGAGCCTGGCATCGAGCGCGCGGAACTGCTAACTAAAGCCGGGCGGCTGCCTAGGTGTAATACCAAGGTCATGCCCGTTAGGCGGCCGGCCGGCGGCGTAGGCGCGCTAGCCGATGCCGGTCGGCCGCGGCCGGGCCTTGCGGCCGCTTATCGCGACGGCGCGAGATCAAACTCTCAGCCCTATGGATAATCCCGGCCTGCCGACGTTCACGATCGTGGCCCCGCGGACCCGGGGATCCAGGGAGGCACGGGAGCGGAGTCAAGTCGGCAATGGGTAACGGGGGGTTCAAATTCCTGCAGCGTCGGGGTGACTCGTCAACTTGGCTCCCGCCGAGGTGCCCGAGGAGGGGACCGG
>CABECQ010000194.1_pt1 | contig 12762 bp, 10 predicted proteins | sample 3132861 | NCBI WGS metagenome assembly CABECQ01 (sample SAMEA5534327, study PRJEB31848) | metagenome | biome: tundra; feature: field; material: soil | place: USA | collected 2013-05 | depth 0.15 m | reverse complement strand
GAGCTGCGTCGCATGGTTTGAAATCAGGAATATCGAGGACCGGCTCGCCTATTTCGTGGGTGCGCCGGCGACGGTGCCTTACGAACTCGGCCGTCTCGGAATCATCTCGAGGGCACTCGGCGTGACCAGCAGCGGAGAGGACATTCGGCGGCTGATGGCCGCCTCGGCGTGGGGCGATCCGGGTGGTGCGGATCCGTACCGGATCAGGATCGGGCTCCGTCGCGTGTGGCATAAGCGGGCGCGAGAAGCTTCCCCCCAGCTCCGGGTCTGGTCGGACGCAGCCGCATGGCTGCTGGCCGTTCGCGAGAGAACGGCAGGGCGCTCGGGCGCCGACCTTCTGGCTCGGACGCCTCCGTCTTTGCCGTCGTCCTGGAGGTGGGTGTCAGTCGACTGGGCCGGGCCAGATCTGTGGCGCGCTGAGGAACGCTGGTGGATCCAGGTACGGGAGGAGGGCCTGCGGCTGCTGCACGCGCCGATCGGAACACCAGGTCCTGCGCTGGGGGCCATCACTACCCTCGCTTCGTCAGCGCGTCGAATAGCGACGGCGCTGGAGATCGCCGCGGGCGTAGGCGGCGGAGGCATCGATGCCGCCGGCTAACGGAGCCGGGGCAGTTCGCATGTCCCGGGCCGCCATTCTCATTCCCGAGTACCTGGTGCGAGCGGGGCTCGTCGAAGTGGCCGCTGCCGGATGCGTGGACTTCGACGAGGTCGGAACAACGCCGGAGGATGAGATCAGCGAGGCGCTCCGGAGATTGGCGCCCGGCGCGACGGCAGCGCCCTCGGTGGTGACGAGGATCGCCGTCGACCCTTCGAAATTGGAGCGTGAGGGCCGCCGTGATCTGCTCACCGGCGAGCAGCAACTCCATCGCCTGGCTGCAGGTGGCATCCATCGTGATGGGGTCGCCGCATGGTTGGGGTGGCTGCCCGAGAACGAGCGCGCTGGCCTTTCCCGACGGCTGGCGCCGATCGGTGGCGCGGTTGTTGCACTCCCGCGGCCGCACTGGTCCGAGCCGCCGACGCAACTGGCGGACAACCTCGGGAGAGCTCGATTTCACGTACTCGTCGACAGCTTTGGCGTGGTGCCGTACGCGGACATCGATCCGACCGTGTTTGCCGCTGCAACGTATGTCGTCATGTTCGGGATGATGTTCGCCGACGCCGGTCACGGCGCGATCGTCGCCACCCTTGGAATCATCGCGGGGCTGCAGCGGCGCTGGCCAGCCTTGCGATCCGCGTGGCCCCTCATCACCGCGTGCGGTCTGTCCGCGTGCGTGTTCGGTGTCCTCTTCGGGGAGTTCTTCGGTCCGACCGGGGTCGTGGCACCACTGTGGATCCGTCCTCTCGACGATCCAGAGTTGTTGCTCCTCGCGGCGGTGCTGTTTGGCGCGGTGCTGATGAGTGGGAGCTACGCCATGGGGACCATCAACCGATACCGCGAAGGAGGCTGGGGTCGCGCGCTCGTCGCCGCCTCGGGTATCGCGGGGTTCTCAGTGTTCGCCGCGTTCGGTGTTCTCGCTGCGGGCATCGTCTCGCACCAGATCGTGCTCATCGTGGCGGCCGTCGTGGTCGGGGCGCTCGGCCTCGGGCTGCTGACGCTCGGCCTGCGCCGCGAGGCGGCTTCCGGAGGTGCCGCTGCAGCGGAGGTGGCGGTCGGCATCTTCGATACCGTGATTCGGGTCGGTACCAACCTCGTCTCGTTCGCACGTCTCGCCGCGTTCGGGCTGGTGCACGCCGCGATCGAGGGACTTGTATGGTCGGCCACATCGTCGCTCGTGGGACGGGGATGGCTGACCGTCGTCGGGATCCTCGCGTTCGTCGTCGGCAACGCGATCGCGTTCGGACTCGAAGGCTTGGTCGTCGGCATCCAGGCACTTCGACTCGAGTATTACGAGTTGTTCTCTCGCGTGTTCGTTGGTGAGGGACGCCGGTTCCACCCCTGGCATCTCAACATCGTGGAGGCTTGAACCATGACGGTTACCATCGTTTTCGCACTCGTCGGGCTGGTCATCGCCGCGGGATGTGGCATGGGGGCCAGCGTGCTGCTCCGACGAAGTCCGAGCGTGGCCGCGTGGGTGCTCGGCGCCACGTGCTTGGCTGTTCTTGCGCTCGTTGCCATCATTCTCAGTCATAGCTCGGGAGCCAGTGGTGTCACGGCGTTCCAGCTCACCGCCGCGTCATCGTCCGACACGTCCGGTGCGTTCATCGGTGCTGCGATCGCGGTCGCGGGGTCATCCATCGGCGCCGGGATCGCAGTCGCGTACACGGGCTCGGCAGCGCTGGCTGCCATCAGCGAAAAGCCGGAACTCTTCGGTCGGGCGATGGTGTTCGTCGGGCTGTCGGAAGGGATCGCCATCTACGGCTTGGTGGTCGCCCTGCTCCTCATCGGCAGAACATGAGCCGGATCGTGGCGCTCGGCGAGGCAGACAGCGTTGAGGTCTTCGCGATGGTCGGCGTCGACGTGGTCGCAGTCAGTGACGCCGCAGCTCTGAGGCGCACTTGGGCCGGCTTGCGGGACGACGTTGGCCTGGTGATCCTGACGAGGTCGGCTGCACAGATGCTGGGACGAAGTCTCCACGATGCCGGCCATCCGCTCTGGGCGGTGATGCCGTGAATCAGCTCGAACCGCTGCGTCAGAGCCTGCTCAGCGCGGCTTCAGCCCGCGCTACCGCGACGATTGCCCAGGCGCGCGCAGACGCGACGGTGACACAGGCGGATGCCAAGGCGACAGCGGCAAAGACCATCGCCACGGCGCGTGCGGAAGGCAGGCGAGCGACCGAGGCGCGAGCGCAAGCGCAACGTGTCGAGGCCGAGCGCGCGGCGCGGGCGCTTGTCCTCACCGCCGAGCGAGGAGTCGAAGATAATGCGCGGAGTCGAGCACTGGCCGCTGCGATGACCTTTCGCCGCCAGCCCGAGTACACCAGGCTCCTCGACACCCTTGAGGCGAGCGCACGCCGGCGCCTCGGACCCACCACGGAGATCGAGCGCGATCCACCCGATGCGGGGGGACTCCGTGCCCGGCACGGGCGCCGAAGCATCGACCTCACTCTGGTGTCGCTCGTCGATCAGGCGCTCACGGGTTCCTTTGATGAAGTCGCTGAGCCGGGCGCGATCGGCTCCCGCGCCTCGGAGCTCGCGAAATGAGCACTGCTCCCGCGGTCCTTCGGACGGGGAAGGTCCGACGCGTCAACGGCCCAGTGGTCGATGTCGTGGGGCTCGACGGCGTGGCCATGTTCGACGTCGTCGCCATCGGCGATGCGGGGCTCGCCGGAGAGATCGTCAGCATCGATGGAGACGTGGCGACCGCCCAAGTGTACGAGTATGACGGCGGCGTCTCACCGGGAGACCCCGTCAGGAGCCGCGGCGAAGCACTCTCCGTCACCCTCGGACCCGGGTTGCTCGGGCGCGTCTTCGACGGAATCCTCCGGCCGCTCGACGAGAAGGACGTCTGGCTCACGCCGGGGCGGGCCGACGACACGTCGGCCGGCATGGCCTGGCACTTCACCCCCGACGCCACCGTTGGCGAGAAGGTAGCACCGGGCGCGCCGCTGGGACGGGTCACGGAAGGTGAGTCTTTCGAGCACCGCATCCTCGTCCCGCCGGAGGTCGACGGTGTCCTGTCCTGGCTATCGCCCGAGGGCGACACCAGCGCTGACCAACCCATCGCGCGCGTCGGTGCCGTCGATGTGTCGCTCTCGCACCGGTGGCCCGTCCGGCGCCCACGCCCCGCTTTCGCGCGCGACGGCGAGCCACGGTTACTCCGGACCGGTCAGCGCGTCCTCGACCTTCTGTACCCCATCCTCCGCGGCAGCAGCGCATCGGTGCCGGGCGGCTTCGGCACCGGCAAGACACTCTTGCAACAGCAGATCGCCAAGTGGTGCGACGCCGAAGTGATCGTCTACGTGGGCTGCGGCGAGCGCGGCAACGAGATGATCGACGTCCTCGAGGATCTTGCCCGCCTCAGGGATCCGCGCACCGGTGGAGCCCTGCGCGAGCGGACGGTCTGTATCGCCAATACCTCGAACATGCCGGTCATGGCGCGCGAAGCAAGCATCTACACAGGCGTCGCGGTCGCGGAGTACTTCCGCGATATGGGGTACGACGTCGTCGTCATCGCCGACTCGACGTCGCGCTGGGCGGAGGCGCTCCGTGAGTTCGCCTCGCGGACGAATCAGCTTCCGGCGGAGGAGGGGTACCCTGCGACGCTCGGGTCAGCACTTGCGGCGTTCTACGAGCGGGCCGGGAACTTCACGACTCTCGGCGGCACCCGCGGTTCGGTGACCATCATCGGGGCAGTCTCACCTCCGGGCGGTGATCTCACTGAGCCGGTGACCGCCCAGACGCGGCGATTTGTCCGGTGTGTCTGGTCGCTCGACCGTGACCTGGCATACGCGCGTCACTATCCTGCGGTCAGCTGGAACGAGAGCTTTTCACGAGATGCTGAACGCGTCGGGCTCATGCGATCTGAGGACGGCGACACGGCGTGGGCAGAACGCCGCGCACTGGCCCTGGCGCTGCTTGCCGAATCGGAGCGGCTCGAATCACTTGTGGAACTTGTGGGAGCTGCCGCGCTGCCGGATCGTCAGCGGATCACGCTTCGTTCCGCGAAGCTCGTGCGCGAGGCGGTGCTTCAGCAGGACGCGACCAGTGCGGACGACTCGTACTGCGGCGAGGCGAAGCAGGAAGCGCTGCTCGAGATGGTTCTCGCCGTTCACAGTGCATTACTCGAGCGTCTCGAGGCCGGCGTTGATGCGCAGCGCCTCGAACAGGTCGATCTTGCCCGAGTCTCGTCTGCGCGGGAGAGTGGCGGGCCCGGCGACGTGGCCGCGGTGACCGCGGTGCGCGACTCCGTTCTTGCACTGCTGAAGACGTTCATATGATCGACGCGATTCCGATCGAATACACGGGAGCCCGCAGCGCTGACGGTCCGCTGCTGGTGATTGAGCACGTCAGCGGAGTGGGCTGGGACGAGGACGCGGTCATCACCCTTGCTTCGGGTGAACGGCGTCACGGTGTCGTGCTGGACGTCAACGACGATCTGGCGGTTGTGCAGGTGTTCGAGGGAACGTCGGGAATCAGCCTTTCGGGGACTCGAGTGGCATTCAGCGGCAGCCCGATGCGGGTGCCGGTGGGCGCCCAGTGGCTCGGGCGGGTCTGCAACGGTCGAGGGGATCCGATCGACGCCGGGCCTCCGATACACGGAGACCGCCTCGTCGCAGTTAACGGCGTTCCGATCAACCCGGCGGCGCGGGAGTTGCCCCGGGATCCCATCGTCACCGGCATCTCGGCCATCGACGGATTGACCACCCTGGTGCGCGGCCAGAAGTTGCCCATCTTCTCGGTGGGTGGCCTGCCCCATCTCGAGCTTGCGGCACAGATTGCCGCGCAGGCGCGGGTGGCGGACGGGGCGTTTCAGATCGTCTTTGCGGCCATGGGCGTTACGCACGCCGATGCTGATGCGACCCGTGACGCGCTCGAGGAGCGATCCGAGTCGGGTGACCTGGTCCTGTTCCTCAACACGGCATCGGATCCGGTCATCGAACGCGTGCTGACGCCTCGCATTGCGCTCACGGTTGCCGAGCACCTCGCCTTCGAACGCGGCGGCCACGTCCTCGTCCTCATGTGCGACATGACGAGCTATGCAGAAGCGGTGCGTGAGGTGTCGGCAGCGCGTGGTGAAGTCCCGGGGCGTCAGGGCTATCCGGGATACCTCTTCAGCGATCTCGCATCCATCTATGAGCGCTGCGGGAGGCTGCGCATCAGCTCGGGCTCCCTGACCCAGATTCCCGTTCTCACCATGCCGGCCGGCGACATCACCCACCCGGTCCCGGATCTGACGGGATACATCACGGAAGGCCAGATCGTGCTGTCCCAGGAGATGCAGAGTCGCAACGTCTACCCGCCATTCGACGCACTCTCCTCACTGTCGCGTCTGATGCGGCATGGGGTGGGGCCAGGACAGACCCGAAAGGATCACATGGCGGTCGCGGGGCAGGTGTACGCCGCGCTCGGTCACGCCCGGCAGGTTCGTGAGCTGACGGACCTCGTGGGCGAGACGGGCCTGTCGGAGGGTGACCGCGCCTATCTCCGTTTTGCGGACGCGCTCGAGGCGGGGTTCATCAATCAAGGGCGCACTGAGCATCGCGCCATAGACGCCACCCTCGAGCATGCGTGGACCGCGCTGACGATGCTTCCGGCGGGTGACCTGTCGCGGCTCGACCCCGTCGAGCTCGCGCGTCACATGGCGTTGAGCGACCGCGGTCGCTCCGGGGGATCCACATGATCCGCGTCCCGCCGGGGCGATCTGGGCAGGTGTGGCTCCGGCGTCGCCTCGAAACCGCCAGGCGGGGGATCGACATCCTCGGTCGCAAACAGAGCCTTCTCGCCGTCGAGCGCGAGCGCCGGGATCTCCAGGCAACGTCGGCACGAACCGCATGGATGGATGCCTGCGCCGAGGCCGAACGGTGGTGTTCGCGGGCGTTGCGGCTCGGACATGAACACCAGATCGATGTGGTGGCCGCTCATCTGGATGCGCCGGCGACTATTACCGTCGACTGGCACAACGTGATGGCGGTGTCCATCCCCGAGAACGCTCATTGTGCGTTTCCGGATCTCACGCTTGCGAGTGCGAGTGGCGGTTCCAGCGCCACCGACCGAGCCGTGGAGGCGCTTGCCGGTGCCCTTGAGAAAGGTGCCGCTGATGCCGCCATCCAGCGTGCGCTGGGCAATATCGACGCTGAGCTGTTGCAGACGCGCCGCCGTCTCCGGCTCCTGGAGCGCCGTAGGCTGCCGCAGCTCGAACGGGCGCTCCACGAGAGTCGGGAACGCTTGGAGCAGAGCGGGCGTGAGGACACGCTTCGCCTTCGCTGGGCTCGCCATGGATGAGTGCGCTCGCTCGAAACAGGGTGCTGACGTTCGAAAGGCCGCGCACGCCAGCGCGGTATACACCCGCCATGCCGGAGGAATTGCGAGGTGACTGACACCAATGCGCTACCGACCGCGATCCTTTTCGCCACCGATGGGACGCAAGCCAGCCGAAACGCTCGGGTGGCCGCGGCACACCTCGCCCGGACGTCGGGTACGCCCTTGCACGTCGTTCACGTCTGGGCGCCCACGGGCTCGTTCAGCGGCGCCCCCGGCGTTGACGAGGAAATCGCAGCCGGCGTCGCGAGCGCGGAGGCGGCGCTGATCGAGGAACCCCTCGGGTGCCGGGTCGCCGGCATCCACACGCCGCGCGGTTCGCGAGCCCATGCAATCCTCGCCACGGCCGCCTCAGTGGGCGCGGGTCTCATCGTGGTCGGCGGGAGGAAGCTCGGCATCGTCGAGGAACTCTTCACTTACCGGGTTTCGGAGGACGTCGTGCATCACTCCTACACGCCGGTGCTGCTCGTCCGTGAGGACGGCCACGACTGGCCGCCGAGTCGAGTCGTCGTCGGATTGGACGGATCGCCGGAGGCGGATCGTGCTCTGAGGCTCTCCGGCTGGGTCGCCCGTCTCTCGAAGGCCCATCTCATGCTGGTGACGGCCGTCAATCCGGATGCGCCGGGTGCCGATACCGCTCGACACGATGCCGAACGCGCACTCGAGGCCGGCGCGTCGATCGTCCGCACTCCCGGCGGGATGGAGGTCGCCACGCGTGTTGTCGCCCGAAGCGATGTCCCGAAGGTGCTGCGCGACGCGTGCGCTTCATCTGACGGAACGTACCTGCTCGCCATTGGCGCTCGCGGAAGCAGCGTCAATAACCGAGCACCGGAGCTCAGCGTCTCGCGCTTGGTCACCCACCACACGCGGCTGCCCTTGTTGTTGGTACCAGCGGCATCCATCACTACAGGTGGTACGCGTACCTGACGCCGGACCGCCCGTGGCAGACGGGGCGGTACGGCGTTTGAGTCGACACGGTCGGTGAAATGTTGCGAGGTCCGCGTCCGTCTGATGTGAAGCCTGCGGCCGCGCAGGCTGCCGGGATGACACTCGTCGAGTCCGCGCGCCTCCCCGCGGCCATGGTGCTCGAGGCCATGGGTTCGGCCGACACCGGTCTCGCCGCAGCAGAGGCGGCAAGGAGGCTCGAGGCCAGTGGCGCAAACGTGCTGAGGGAGCACCGCGTCACGCCCATCGGCGTGTTGCTGCGTCAGTTTCGCAACCCGCTGCTCCTGCTGCTCCTAGGTTGCGCGGCGGTCTCCGGGTTCACGGGTGATCCGACCGACGCGGTCATCATCGCGGCCATCGTTGCGGTCAGCGTCCTGTTGAGCTTCATCAATGAGTATCGAGCGGAGACTGCGGTGGAAGCATTGCATCGCGAGATCCATCATCGCGCACTGGTCTGCCGCGACGGCCACGATCAGCTTGTCGACACGATCACGCTCGTACCAGGCGACGTCGTAACCCTGAGCGTCGGCAACATCGTTCCCGCGGACATACGCCTCCTCGAGGTCGACTCGCTGGAGTGCGACGAAGCCGTCCTCACCGGCGAGTCGCTGCCTGTGCCCAAGACCGCGGAGTCGCAGCCGGATGCGGCCAGCGTCAACCTCGCTTCCTGCGTCTTCATGGGCACTATCGTCCACGAGGGATCGGCGCGCGGCGTGGTGGTCGCAACGGGCACCGCAACGGCGTTCGGTGGAATCGCGTCCGGTCTCGCGGAGCCTGCGACGGCATCCGCATTCCAGCAGGGTTTGAGCAGCTTCTCGACGCTGCTGGTCCGCGTCGCCGGGGTGCTCACACTGACCATCTTCGTCTTCAACATCGCCTTCCACAAACCGATCCTCGACGCGTTGCTTTTCTCGCTGGCCATCGCCGTGGGCATCACCCCGGAGTTGATGCCCGCAATCGTCACCGTGGGGCTGTCGAGTGGATCACGCGCACTGGCTCGGCGCAAGGTGCTGGTCAAACGACTGGTCGCGATCGAGGATCTCGGCAATATCCAGATCCTCTTCACCGACAAGACCGGGACGCTTACCGAAGGGGCGATCACATTCGATCGTAGCCTCGGGGCAGATGGCCAGCCTTCAGACTCGCCACTGCGCTTCGGTCTGGTGTGCAACGAGTCCACCCCAGGAACCGGTGGACCGGTTGGGGGCAATGCGCTTGATCAGGCACTGTGGCAGAGCCCACGGTGCGCGGCGCTCACCCAGCTTCCCGACAGCCCGTCGGCGTTCGCTCGACTGGGACGCGTCCCATTCGATCACGAGCGGCAGATGGCGTCGGTGCTGGTCGACGGACCCACGGGGCGCTTACTGGTCACCAAAGGCGCGCCTGAATCGGTGCTTGCCCGGTGCGTCGCGCTGCCCGAGACAGCAGGGCCGACCCTGGATCGACTTTTCGCTGAGGGCGCTCGCGTGGTCGCGGTCGCAACCCGAACTGGAACGACCACAAAACCCTGCCGGGACGACGAGCGGGATCTGACTCTGATCGGATTTCTCACCTTCGTTGACCGGCCTAAGGTGGATGCGGGCGACGCAATCTCCCGGCTGCATGGGCTCGGCATCGAGGTCAAGATCATCACCGGCGACAATGGCACCGTCGCGGCGACGGTGTGCCGGCAGATCGGTGTGGACCCCGGGACGGTCATGACGGGCTCGGAGATCGACGCCCTGGACGACGAGGCGCTTGCCCTGGTAATCACCCGGACACGGGTCTTCGCGCGGGTCAGTCCAGATCAGAAATCTCGGATCATCAAGGTCACGAGGCGAACAGGCGTCGATGTCGCCTTCCTTGGTGATGGTGTTAACGACGCCGTTGCCCTGCACCACGCGGACGTCGGCATCTCAGTGGACTCGGCAACTGATGTCGCGAAGGATGCGGCGGACATCGTGCTCCTCGACAAGGATCTTGGCGTGCTTGCCGATGGCGTGGTCGAGGGTCGACGCGTCTTCGCCAACACCATCAAGTACGTCCTCATGGCGACATCTTCGAACTTCGGCAACATGTTCAGTGCCGCGGTCGCCTCGGTATTTCTTTCGTTCCTGCCAATGCTGCCGTCGCAGATTCTGCTCAACAACCTGCTTTACAACGCGGGCCAGCTCGCAATCCCAACGGACGCGGTGGACTCCGAAACCCTGGCCCGACCCGCCGCGTGGGACATCGCATTTGTTCGCCGGTTCATGATCGTCTTCGGGCCAGTGAGCTCCGTGTTCGACTTTCTCACCTTCTTCGTGATGCTCGACCTGCTCAGCGCGGGCCACAGTGAGTTCCGGACGGGCTGGTTCGTGGAGTCGCTCGCAACGCAGACTCTGGTGATCTATGTCATTCGCACCCGACGGGTTCCTTTCCTACGTAGCCGGCCGAGCCTGGCGATGCTGGTGCTTCCGCCTTTATGCGCATTGGTCGGTGCGATCGTTCCCTTCACACCGGTCGCGCGCATCCTGGGATTCTCACCATTACCACCACTCTTCTTCCTGATCCTGGTCGCGATGATCGCGACATATCTTGGTCTCGTGGAATGCGCAAAGGTCGTCTTTTATGCTGCGCACCCCCGAGCGTTCGCGAAACCGCCGTCCACGCATCCCGATCGAATTACCCGAAGAATCGTCCGCCGGCTCAGCCATTTCACGCGCCATCAGCCAGCGGGATGACGTGGTGCGATGCCGGGTCCGACGCTAGAGAAGATCAGTCGGCCTTCGCCGAGCGATAGCTGTCAAGTGCTCGCGGTCGTATATCACCGCGACTCCGAGCCCTACAAGCGCCATCAGCACGTCATTGACGACTCGGTAGAGGAGCGCTCCCGTCGTCGCGGCGGCTGGAGCAACGCCTGCTTATTCCCTCGCGACTACCTCGGACTCACCTGGCTGGGCGCTCGTTCGGCGGAACATAGGCAGATCAAGATGCCAGACGATGGAGCGAGCTTGGCGGAGCGCGCTGATGACCGCTTCCTTGTCGCCGGCGGACTGACTTCACCCTCTGGGTAAAACTCTTGAGCGGAAAGACGTCTGGACCCGCCGAGGTGGTAATCCAGACGTCGTTACCCTCGTCGTCGCCGGATTGGGTCTGCCCCGGTTTGACTGACACGCACGGTGGAGTGCTTGCAACGTCGACTAACTTCTTGACGTGGCGCGCTGTGAGCTGGTCGGTGAGCGCGGCAGACCGTCAGGGTGTACGAGCCGAGCCATCGATGATCAGATCGCTATCGTCCACTCGAATCGATTGGCCGATGGTGACTGGTGAAGGCCACGTGGTCGCGCTCGAAAATGGGGTTGGATAGACATCCTGAGGGGTTTGCGGGCCTCACTGAATACAAAAAGGGACCGTCACTTTCCCAAGGTTGAAGTTGCGGGTTCGAGCCCCGCCTTCCGCTCCAGGCGCCGGGGAGGTTCGAATGGAATAAACCGAGCCGCAACGAGTCATCCCATGCGCCCGTTGTGGCCTCGTTACGATGCGCCCGAGTTCGAGGTACGAGAACAATGGGAAAGAGGGGAGATGGGGTACCGCTCAAAAGACCTCTGTGATGTCGAAGCGATTCCAGCGGATTCCATTACGCCCGCTCTAGTCGTCATTCCAACCATTTGCCGACGAAAGCACTCTAAATCGAACTCAGCACTCATCGGGAAATGAGGACTAGTCTGGGGGACCAGGGGTCGCAGGTTCGAGTCCTGTCTCCCCGACGGACGCGCAATTTGATCTCACGGCGAGCAGTTGCGTGTTGCGTTGGGCCCGGGTGGGCGAACGGGGTGTAGTGCTCTAACCAGGAATGATGGCTTTTCCTGCAAAAGACATCAATCCCCACAGTTGAGGCCGGATGCCGCTGCTCATAGCTAGAGAGTCTGGCAGTCCAGCGCCTACATAGCGCTTACAGTTTTAGCCGCGCTCGTCTTTGTGTAAAAGTCCGGCGGATACTTGACATCCGAGTCAGGAACTTGGCGACGTGCTCCCGGAAGATGTGTGCGTAATCGCGGCGCGCGTCACTCGCGCTCGTGGTTGACAAGCCCAACTGTACGGGCCTGAGATTGCGCCGCGAGTCCGACTGGGTGCCGCCTTCTCCTTTACGTGCTGGATGAACATACGAATGTCCGCGAAGAGGATCGGACTCGTGGCTGGCTAATGGTTCGATGTTCGGCGACGGTATCTGCATATCGCGTGGTCTACCTGCCCGAGGAGTCGAAGGTTACGGCGATGTCGAGTCCGCCTTCAGGTCGAGGGCGTGCGGTGATCTCGGCGTGGTGGGCGTGAGCTATGGCTTGGACGATGGCGAGGCCGAGGCCGTGCCCGTCGGTGTGTCCTACGCGCTGGCTGCCGGCCCGCTGGAACGGCTCAAAGAGTCGGTCGATCTCGCTGGTCGGAATAGTCGGGCCGGTGTTGCAGACGGTGATGGTTGCTCGTCCTGGGGCGGAGATGGTGGCGACCTCGATCCTCCCGCCGGTGGAGTTGTGCCGCAGCGCGTTGTCGACGAGATTCGTCACCAGAAGTTCGATGAGCTTGGGGTCACCGGTTGCGGGGGCAGGGACGAGGGTTGACTCGATATGGATCCCTCGGCGCTCGGCCTCATGTCTCCGTCCCGTCAGGACGGTTTCAGTGATGCGAGCGAGATCGAACGGTCTCCACTGTTCGACACCGCGCTCGCTGGTGGCCAGCGTGAGCAGGGCCTGGATGAGTCGTTGTTGGTGTTCGCCAAGCGCAAGGGCCTCTTGGCACACCGACCGCAGGGTGTCCGTGTCGGAGTCCGGGTCGGCGAGAGCGACTTCAAGGAGGGTCTGGAGGCCCGCGAGCGGCGTGCGCAGCTCGTGGGAGGCGTTGGCCACGAAGTGACGCTGCGCCTCAAACGAGGCTTCGAGACGC
>CABECQ010000187.1_pt1 | contig 12832 bp, 23 predicted proteins | sample 3132861 | NCBI WGS metagenome assembly CABECQ01 (sample SAMEA5534327, study PRJEB31848) | metagenome | biome: tundra; feature: field; material: soil | place: USA | collected 2013-05 | depth 0.15 m | reverse complement strand
GACTGGTTCCGGTTACCTCGCCATCGGCTGGAACAGTGTGTCCAGCTCTTCGGGGGTGACCAGCTCGCGCTGCACGAGCTTCTCGCGAATCTCGTCGAGCGACTTCTGACCGAAGTTGCGCAGGGTCAGCAGCTCTTCCTGCTTCATCGCGACCAGCTGGCCGACCTTGGTGATGTCGTTCGCCTTGAGGCAGTTGAGCGCGCGCACGCTGAGCTCGAGATCCTCGATCGGCACGTCGGCGAGGCGGCTGGGAAGATCGTTGCCGCGCGCCTGGCGCTGCTGCGGAGCGGCGAGGTTGTCGCCGAACCGGACGAAGAGGCCGAGGTGGTCGGTGAAGAGACCGGCGGCGCGGCTGACGGCCTCGACGGGCGCGAGCGTCCCATCGGTCCACACCTCGACGACCAGCTTGTCCCACTCCGTCTCCTGGCCGACCCGGGTCTTCTCGACGAAGAAGTTCGCCTTGCGCACCGGGGTGAAGATGGCGTCGATCGGGATCACCCCGATCGCCTGGCCTTCCTTCTTGTTGCGCTCGGCGGTGACATAGCCCTTGCCGCGCTCGACCATCAGGTCCATGCGCAGCTGCGCCTTGGGCGAGTCCAGGGTGGCGATGTGCTGGCCGGGGTTGCGGATCTCGATGTCGCTGGTGGTCTCGATATCGCCGGCGGTGACGTCCCGCGGGCCGTGCACGTCAAGGCTGATGCGCACCGGGTCGGCGCTGTGGGAGAGGACGTTGATCTCCTTGATGTTGAGCAGGATCTCGGTGACGTCTTCCTTGACGTTCTCGATCGAGCTGAACTCGTGGGCGATGCCCTCGATCGAGACCGAGGTGATCGCGGCGCCGGGGAGCGACGACAGGAGCACGCGGCGAAGCGAGTTGCCGAGCGTGACCCCGAACCCGGGCTCGAGCGGCTCGATCTCGAACTTGCCGTAATCGGCGCTGCTCTCGATCTCTTTGACCGCGGGGGTGGTCATCATGTCAATTGCCATTCAGGACTCCTCTACAGGGAACAGGGACGTTGCGCCGATCCCGGCGCGGAGCATGGTCATCTCGAGTAGTACTCCACGATGAGCTGCTCTTCGATTTGTTGTTCCATCTCATGCCGCTCGGGTAAACGTGTGACCGTTCCCCGGAGCGCCGCGGCATCGAGGGTCAGCCAGTCGGGAACCTGCCGGCCGGACACCAGCGACTGGGCATTCTCGAGCACGAGCATTTTGCGGCTGCGCTCCCGGACCTCGACCACGTCCCCGGGGCGGAGCTGCGCTGACGCGATGTTGAGCGCCCGGCCGTTGACCTTGAAGTGGCGATGGCTGACGAGCTGGCGTGCCTCGCGGCGCGAGCTGGCGAGCCCGAGCCGGTAGACGATGTTGTCGAGGCGGCGCTCGAGCTGTTGCAGGAGCACGGTGCCGGTAACCCCTTCAGCGCCCTCGGCGCGCTCGAAGTAGCGCCGGAACTGGGTCTCGAGGACACCGTAGATGCGGCGCGCCTTTTGCTTGGCGCGGAGCTGGATGCCGTAGTCGCTCGGCTTGCGGCGACGGGCAAGCCCGTGCTGTCCAGGGAGCAGACCACTGCGCTTGTCGAACGTGCAGTTGGTCACGCACTTGGCGCCCTTGAGATAGAGCTTGGCGCCCTCGCGGCGGCAGAGACGGCAGACAGGACCCGCTTGATTGGCCATCGAATCCCCTAGACCCGGCGCCGCTTGGGGGGGCGGCAGCCGTTGTGAGGAATCGGGGTGACATCGGAGATGGCGCTGACGTCGAGCCCGCTTGCCTGGAGGCTCCGAATGGCCGCCTCGCGGCCGGCCCCCGGACCCTTCACGAAGATCTCGATCGACTTGAGGCCATGCTCCATCGCGCGGCGCGCCGCCGCTTCAGCGGTGACCTGCGCCGCGAACGGCGTGCTCTTGCGCGAGCCCTTGAAGCCCTGCGCACCGGCCGATCCCCAGGCGATGACGTTGCCGTCGGGATCGGTGAGGCTGACGATGGTGTTGTTGAATGTCGCCAGGACGTGCGCCTGACCGACCGCGATGTTCTTGCGCTCGCGGCGGCGGGTTCGGACGACCTTCTTCTTCTTGGCCATGACTTACTTGGTCGCCTTCTTTCGGCGGACACCGACCGTCTTCTTCGGACCGCGACGCGTGCGTGCGTTGGTCCGGGTGCGCTGGCCGCGAACCGGGAGCCCGCGCCGATGGCGGAGGCCACGGTAGGTGCCGATCTCGGTGAGCCGCTTGATGTTGAGCGCGATCTGGCGGCGGAGGTCGCCTTCCACCCGACCCTGGAGCTGCTTGGCGATGACGTCGCGCAGCTTGCCGACCTGGGCGTCGCTCAAATCCTTGGTGCGGGTATCTGCCGGGACACCGGCGAGCGACAGCATTCGCTTTGCGGTGGTCGGGCCAATCCCATAGATGTAGGTCAGAGCGATCTCGATACGCTTGTCTCGAGGGACGTCAACGCCGGCGATACGTGCCATTACCTGTCGCTTACCCCTGCCGCTGCTTGTGTTTCGGGTTCACGCAGATCACTCGCACCGCCCCGTGGCGCTTGATGACTTTGCAGTGCTCGCACAGGCGCTTGACCGATGCTCTGACCTTCATCCTGGTACGAATTCCTCATGGTTGGCGGCGTAGGGAGCCGATGGCAAATGCTCGATGCGTCCCGGGGGCGATCCGTGACGCTGGTGCCGGCGGTACCCCGATGCGTGCGCGCCGAACCAGGCTCATGCGAGAGCCCGAGGTAATGAGTATAAACCCCGCCTTGGCCAGCAGGCAAATCGACGCCTCCCATCACTGGACGTCCGCCAGGACCGGGTCGGGGCGCAGGGTCAGCACCTCGGGGCCGGACTCGGTGATCGCGACCGTGTGCTCGAAGTAGCAGGACAGCTTTCCGTCGGCGGTCACCACCGTCCAGTCGTCGTCGAGGACGCGCGTCTCCGGACGTCCGATGTTCACCATCGGCTCGATCGCAATGCAGTACCCGGGCTTGATGAGGTTGCCGGTTCCGGGATTCCCGTAGTTGGGCACCTGAGGGAGTTCATGCATGTCCCGGCCGATCCCATGGCCGACGTACTGGCGGACCACCGAATAGCCGCTGGCCTCGACGAAGGTCTGGACCGCCGCACCGATGTCACCGATGTGGTTGCCCGGCCGGGCCGCTGCGATGCCGAGGTCGAGCGCCTGGCGAGTGGTGTCGATGAGACGCTGCACCTCGGGCGACGCCTCGCCACAACCGACCGACAGCCCGCTGTCGGCCCACCATCCGTCCAGGATCAGACCGCAGTCGAGCGAGACCAGGTCGCCTTCGTTGATCACCTGGGGACCGGGGATGCCGTGAACGACCTGGTCGTTGATGGAGACGCAGAGCGAGTTGGGGAATCCGTCGTACCCGAGGAAGCCGGGGATGCAGTGATGATCCCGGATGAACGTCTCCGCCTCGCGGTCGAGGTCGAGCGTGGTCATCCCGGCTCGGACCGAGCGTGCCAGCTGCGCGAGGCAGGCCCCGAGGATCTTCCCCGAGACCCGCATCTTCTCGATCTCATCGGGTCGCTTCAGGCGGAAGCTGTCCACGCCGTGCGGGCTCAAGCCGTCTTCACCGCCGCGCCGTCGTGGCTGAGCGATTCCATGATCCGTCCCGTGATCGCGTCGATGTCACCGACGCCGTTGATCGCAATGATTCGGGTGCCTTCGGCACGGTAGTGCTCGAGCACCGGGGCGGTGTCCTGGCGGTAGACGATCAGGCGCTGGGCCAACCCTTCGGCGGTGTCGTCGCTGCGACCCTCGGTCGTGGCGCGCTTGAGGATCCGCGTCTTGAGCTCCTCGTCGGGGACCTCGAGGGCGACCACCCAGGCAACCCGGTCCTTCCGGGCGGCGAGCATGGCGTCGAGCGCGATCGCCTGGGGCACGGTCCGTGGGAATCCATCGAGAAGGACGCCCTGGGCGGCATCGGGCTCGTTGAGGCGGCTCTCGATCATCCTGACCACCAGGTCGTCGGGCACCAGCCCCCCGGCGTTCATGATCGGCTTGGCCTCGTGGCCGAGCGGCGTGTCGTGAGCGACCTCATCGCGCAGCATGTCCCCGGCTGCGACGTGCGAGATGCCGAGGCGGACCGCGACGCGCGATGCCTGGGTCCCCTTGCCGCTCCCAGGCGGTCCGAACATCAAGGCGATCATCTGGCGATCACTTGATGAATCCCTTGTACTGGCGCATCAGCAGCTGGGTCTCGATCTGTTTCATGGTGTCGAGGGCCACGCCGACGACGATGAGGATGGCCGTGCCGCCGAGGTAGAGGCTGGTCGAGGGGACGCCGGTGAGGACGGCGGTGAACAGCGGCAGCACCACCGTGATCATCGCCAGGAAGAGCGCGCCGGCGAGGGTGATCCGCCCCATGACCTTGCCGAGATACTCGGCGGTGCTCCGCCCGGGGCGTATGCCCGGGATGAACGTCGACTGTTTCTTGAGGTTGTCGGACACGTCCACGGGGTCGAACACGATAGCGGTGTAGAAGTAGGTGAACCCCATCACGAGCAGGAAGTAGATGGCGTTGTACACCACGTTGAGGAAGATGTTCCCGCCGGTCGCCTGCCAGTTGTTGGTGATCCACTGGGCAGCCGTTTCTGTCCATCCGCCGCTGCTCTGGAAGAGGTTGGCGAAGATGGTCGGGAAGGTCATGATCGAGATCGCGAAGATGATCGGGATGACCCCCGCGGCGTTGACTCGCAGTGGCAGGAAGTTGCGCCGCCCCTGTGATGCCTGACCGGTGCGCACGTTGAGGACGCGTTGCGCCGACTGCACCGGAATCTTTCGTTGTGCCTGCTGCACCTCGATGACCGCGGCGGTCACCGCAACCGCGATGATCGCCATCACCACGATCTGAATGATGTGCCCGGTGCCGCCGGTACCGCCGTAGCCGACGATCGCCGCCGGAAGCCGGCCGATGATGCCCACGAAGATGATCAGCGACACGCCGTTGCCGACGCCGTACTCGGTGATCAGCTCACCGAGCCACATGGCGATGATCGTGCCCGCGGTCAGCGTGAGGATGATGCTGATCTCGGTTGCCGGAGTCGGGTTGGAGATGATCGGGCCGGTGCTCGGGTTGGTGAACAGCGCGAGATATCCGAACGCCTGGAGCATGGCCAGCGGAACCGTGAGCCAGCGCGTGTAACGAGTGATCTTCTTGCGTCCGATCTCGCCTTCCTTGCTCAGCTCCTTGAGCCGGACGGAGACGACCGTCATCAGCTGCATGATGATCGTGGCGTTGATATAGGGGTTCAACCCGAGCGCAACCAGCGTGAATCGTTGCAGGCCGCCACCGCTGAACAGGTTGAGCAGACCGAGGAGCGTGTTCCCGGAGAAGAGCTTGGCGAGCGCCACCGGGTTCGTCCCGGGGATGGCGATGGCCGCGAGGATCCGGAAGGCGCCCAGCAATCCGAGGGTGAAGAGCAGCTTGCGCCGCAGCTCCGGGATCCGGATCGCCTGACCGAGCGCCTCGAGGAGGTTCACTCCGTGTCCTCGGTCTCCGCCTCGTTGTCCTGGGGTGCGTCCTGCTCGGCTTCGGGCGCCGCGCCGGTATCGTCGCTGACAGCTCGGCTCTTACCGCCGCGCTCGCGTCGCGCGGGCTTGGGCTGGGTTGCAGCCTCGCTGCCTGCTCCCTTGGCACGTTTCTTGCCGTCGGGTTTGGCGACCGGTTCGCGCGGCGTGGACGGGCGGCTGAGCAGTTCCGCGCGGGCGACCACCGCAGCGGCCTTGCGCAGCTCGCGCTTGCCGACGGGTTCCGCGCCCTCGGCGGGGGGCTGCGGGCCGAGCAGCTCGACGGAGCCACCGGCGGACTCGACTGCAGTGCGTGCCGCTGCCGAGATCCGATGCACCCGAAGGGTCAGCGCATGTCCGAGGTGGCCGGCTGCGAGCACCTTCACCGGTGAGGACACGCGCGGGATCAATCCCGCCTCACTGAGCACATCGGGGTCGACCACGGTGTCCTTCTCGAAGCGAACGAGCTTGCCGAGGTTGACCACGACGTATTCGTGACGCCAGCGATTGTGGAAACCGCGAAGCTTCGGAAGCCGCTGCTTGAGCGGCATCTGACCGCCTTCGAAGCCGGTGGGGAGCCCGACGCTGGAGCGCGAGCCCTGGCCCTTCTGGCCACGACCGCTGGTCTTGCCCTGTCCGGCGCCCTGGCCGCGACCGACGCGTTTCCGCGGCCGGCGGCTGCCCTTCGCAGGGCTCAACTCATGAAGCTTCACGCCGCGTTCTCCGATTCCGTTGCAAGCTCCTGGAGCAGGGCGACGCCCGCCGGGGAGTCGGCCGGCTCGCCGTTGACGGCAACCAGGTGGCGAACCTTGTGGACCATGCCGCGAATCGACGCGGTGGCCTCGTGCTCGACGGTGTGATTGAGCTTGCGCAGGCCGAGCGCCGCCACGGTGGCCTTTTGATCCCAGGCGTAGCCGATGGAGCTCTTGCGGTAGGTGACACGCACCGTGCTCATGGCACCACCTCGACGGCGGGGATCTCGGGCACTGCCGGGGTCCGGCCGAGCATGCGGTCGGCCATCTTGCGGCTGCCGACGATCTGCTCCGGGGTCCGCCCGCGAAGCTCGGCGACCGACGCCAGGGTTCGCAGGCTTGCGAGTGCCGACACGGTGGCGCGAACGACGTTGATGGGATTGTCGGTGCCCAGGCTCTTGGTGAGGATGTCCTTGATCCCCGCGGCCTCGACGACAGCGCGCATCGAGCTCCCGCTGATGACGCCCGTGCCCGGGACGCCCGGCTTGAGCATCACCTTGGCGGCGCCAAGCTTGTAGCGCACCTCGTGCGGGATGGTCGTCCCGACCATCGGCACCGTGATCATGTGTTTCTTGGCGTCGTCGACACCCTTGCGGATCGCGTCCGGCACCTCGCCGGCCTTGCCGAGTCCGGCGCCGACACGGCCCTTGCCGTCACCGACGACCACGAGCGCGCTGAACGAGAAACGACGTCCGCCCTTGACCACTTTCGCGACCCGGTTGAGCGAGACGATCTTCTCCTGAAACTCGCTGCCGCGATCATCGCGGCGATCCATGCGCATTCCCATCTAGAACTTCAACCCGCCCTCGCGGGCTGCCTCGGCAAGGGCCTTGACCCGCCCGTGGAAGAGGTAACCGGCGCGGTCGAACACGACCGTGTCGACTCCTGCCGCCTTGGCTCGCTCCGAGATCGTCTTGCCGATCGCGGTTGCCCCGGCGGTGGTGCACGCGTTGGCGTCGCCGAGCACCGCGCGCAGCGCCGGCTCGGTGGTCGAGGCAGCCACCAGGGTGCGGCCGTTCTCGTCATCGACGAGCTGCGCGCCGATGTGCCGGAGGCTCCGGAACACCGCGAGCCGTGGGCGCGTGGCCGTTCCGTTCACGTGCTTGCGCACGCGGCGGTGGCGTCGAGCGCGGGCGGCGCGTCGATCGTGCTTCGTGAACATGCTGATCAGCCTTCTACTTTCTTATACAGATCTGGTTACTTGGTCTTGCCGGCCTTGCCTGACTTGCCGGCCTTTCGGCGCAGCTTCTCGCCGCGATACAGGATCCCCTTCCCCTTGTACGGCTCCGGCTTCCTGAAGGATCGAATCTTGGCAGCAACCTGTCCGACCACCTCTTTGTCCGATCCGCTGATCGAGATCTGGGTCGGTACCGGCACCTCGATATTGATCCCCTCGGGCGGCGTGTACCGGATCGGGTGGGAGTAGCCCAGGGTCAGGATCAGGTCACCGCCCTGGCGCGAGGCTCGGAAGCCGACCCCCACCAGGTCGAGGTCACGGGTGAAGCCGCCGCTGACGCCCTGCACCATGTTGGCGACCAGGGTCCGGGTCAGCCCGTGCAGGGAGCGATGGAGGCGAGCGTCGGAGGGGCGGTTGACGGTGATGACGCCGGTCTCGACATTGATCAGCATCGAGGGCGCGAAGGTGCGCTGCAACGTTCCGCGCGAGCCGGTGACGCTGAGGCGATTCCCCTTCTCGAGGGCGACCTCAACCCCATCCGGGACGGGGATCGGAAGCCTGCCAATTCGCGACATCAGAAACTCACCAGACGAAAGCGACGACTTCGCCGCCCAATCCGGCGCGCTGCGCGGCGCGTCCGGTCATCAATCCGCGCGAGGTCGAGATGATCGCGACACCGAGGCCACCCAGCACCCGAGGGATCTCGGACTTCCGAGCGTAGACGCGAAGACCCGGGCGGCTGATCCGGCGCAAACCGGAAAGCGCGCGTCCGCGTGGGCTCCCCGGCTTGAGGGTGACGGTGAGCACCTGCATCGGCGCTTCCCCGGAGACCTCGTACCCGTCGACGAAGCCCTCCTCAGTGAGCACGCGCGCGATCTCGACCTTCATCTTCGACACCGGGATCTCCACGGTGCGGTGATGGGCCTGGTTGGCGTTGCGGATGCGGGTGAGCATGTCCGCGATGCTGTCACTGGTCATGGGTCACCACGAGCTCTTCTGAACGCCAGGTATCTGTCCGATGCTGGCGAGTTGGCGGAAACAGATGCGGCACATGCCGAACTTGCGCATGTAGGCACGCGGGCGACCGCACACACCGCAACGGTGGTGCGCCTGCGTGGAGTACCGGGCCGGCCGGTTCGCCTTGGCGATCAGGGACTTCTTTGCCATCGGTCAGTTCTTCCTGAAGGGCATGCCGAGCCCGGTGAGAAGTGAGCGGCCTTCTGCGTCGGTGCGAGCGGTGGTCACGATGCATACCTCGAGCCCGCGAAGCTTGTCGATCTTGTCGTAGTCGATCTCCGGAAAGACGAGTTGCTCGCGCAACCCGAGGGTGTAATTGCCATGGCCATCGAACGCCTTCGGGTCGACGCCGCGGAAATCTCGAATGCGCGGGAGCGCGACGTTGAGCAACTTGTCGAGGAAGTCGAACATCCGCCGGCCGCGCAGCGTCACTTTGACACCGATGGGCATTCCCTCGCGCAGCTTGAACGCCGCCACCGACTTCTTCGCCCGGATGACGATCGGCGCCTGCCCGGTGATCAATTTCAGGTCCGCGATGGCCGCGTCGATGGCGCGCGCGTTGGTGATCGCCTCACCCAGCCCGATGTTGATGACCACCTTCTCGATGGACGGCACCTGCATCGCGTTGAGGTAGCGGAACTCCGCGACCAGCGTCGGCACGATCTCGTCGATGTAGCGTCGTTGCATGCGGGGCAGCTCTGCGGTCTGAACGGCCATCACACCTGCGCCCTGTCGTACGTCTCGCCGCACTTCTTGCAGACGATCACGCGGCGGCCGAGCTCGTTCACACCGTGCGCGATCCGCGTCGTCTTGTCGCACCGATTGCAGACGAGCATGACGTTGCTGTATGGGACCGGACCGTCGAAGTCGACGATACCGCCCTGGATGTTGCCTTTCACGCCCGACTTGGTGTGCCGCTTGAGCAGGTTGACCCCGCGCACCGCGACGCGCTGCTGCTCGGGGAGCACGCGCTCGACGACACCACGCTTGCCCTTGTCCTTGCCGCTGATGACTTCGACGCTGTCACCCTTGCGGATGTCGAGCGGACGCAGATGGCCACGGGCCCAGCCCTCGTGGATCAGGGTGGCGCGATGCCGACGTTCGACTCTCGTGGCCATCTAGATCACCTCCGGGGCGAGGCTGACGATCTTCATGAAGTTGCGCTCGCGCAGCTCACGCGCAACCGGGCCGAAGATGCGCGATCCTCGCGGGTTGTTCTGGGGGGTGATCAGCACCGCGGCGTTCTCGTCGAAGCGGATGTTGCTGCCGTCGGGCCGCTTGTATTCCTTGGTGGTGCGCACCACGACGGCGCGAACCACATCGCCCTTCTTCACCTGGGCATTCGGCTGCGCCACCTTCACGGTGCCGATGATCACATCGCCAACCGAGGCATATTTGCGATAGCTGCCGCCGAGCACGCGGATGCAGAGCAGCTCGCGCGCGCCGCTGTTGTCCGCCACTTTGAGCACCGATTCCTGCTGGATCATCTCAACGAGCCTTCTCCAGGACTTCGGCGACGCGCCAGCGGGTTTCCTTGGAGATCGGGCGCGTCTCGACGATGCGCACGCGGTCTCCGACGCCACACGTGTTCGTCTCGTCGTGGACCTTGAAGCGCCGGGTATGGCGGACGACCTTCTTGTAGAGCGGGTGCGGCTTGAAGTCCTGCACCACGACGATCACCGTCTTCTCCATCTTGTCGCTCACGACAACACCGTCGCGCACCTTGCGGCGCGAACGTGCTGTCTGGATCGCCTCACTCATCGACATCCTCCTGGGCGTCGACGGTTTCCGCGACAGCCTCCGCGGGCTCCGGGGTTTCGGCGACGGGAACTGCTGCGGGAACGACGGCCGGGACCTCGAGGCGCTTCGCGGGCTTGGGCTCGCGGGGCGCCCGGGCGGGCTTCGCCTTGGCCTGGACGGGTTGGGCCACGACCGCTTCGACAAGCGCCGTCCGCAGGCCGCGCTCGATCTCGATCTTCACGGTCATGGCGCGAGCGATCTCGTGCCGGATCTCGCGAACCTGACGGTGGTTCTCGACCTGGCCGGTCGCCTGCTGGAAACGAACCTCGAAGAGGCGCCGGCGCTGCTTGCTCAGGTGATCGTCGAGCTCGTCCACGGTCATCCTGCGCAGTTCGTTGAGCGCTTCGGTCTGCTTGGTCATGGTGTCGCCGCCTCGAGGTCGGAGCCGGTCTCCTCGCGAACCAGGAACCGCGTCTTGATGGGCAGCTTGAAGGCGGCGAGGCGCATCGCCTCCTGCGCGGTCTCGCGGGTCACGCCGGCCATCTCGAAGAGCACGCGCCCGGGAAGCACCACGGCGACCCAGCCCTCGGGCTGACCCTTGCCGCTTCCCATGCGGGTTTCCGCCGGCTTCTTGGTGAACGCGTGATCGGGAAAGATGCGAATCCAGATCTTGCCGCCGCGCTTGACATGACGCGTCATGGCGCGCCGGGCCGCCTCGATCTGCCGGTTGGTCATCCAGCACTGCTCGGTCGCCTGGAGACCATAGGTCCCGAAGTCGAGCTTGTTCCCACGCTGCGCGGCACCGGTCCTGCGCCCACGGTGGAGCTTGCGATGCTTGGTTCGCTTCGGCATCAACATCGCTACTCCTCCTCTTCTTCGACGGCGTCGGTCGGTGCATCGGCCTTCTTGACGAGCTTCTTGGGCGCCCGCGAAACCGACGCCGGCTTCTTGGCGACGACTGGCTTGCGACGCGCCGGCGCGCGCTTGGGAGTCAGCTTCTCGACCTTCTCGCCGCCGGCTGCGGGATCCACGCCGGCGGCGGTGATGACCTCCTCATCCTCGTCGATCTCGATGGCATCGTCGGTCGGGATCTCGTCCGCCTCGACATCGGGCACCTCGACAGCCTCGGCGACAACCGCGATCTCTTCGGCGGGCGCCTCGGCGACGCGAGCGGCGGGCACGGGCACGCGATCCTCGAGGCCGCGGTCCTCGGCCCGATCCTTGCCGGGAGCGATCGGCTCGCCGGTCGCGGTCACGAAGTCCCCGAGGTAGAGCCAGCACTGCACGCCGATGCGCCCGAACGTGGTGCGCGCCTCGGCCTTGCCGTAGTCGATGTTGGCACGGAGGGTGTGGAGCGGCACACGGCCGTCGCGATCCCACTCGCGACGTGACATCTCCGAGCCGCCGAGACGGCCGCTCACCTGGATCTTCACGCCCTTGGCGCCCGCCCGCATGCTGCGCATGAGGGTCTGCTTGAGCGCACGCCGGAAGGCGATGCGCTTCTCGAGCTGCGAGGCGACGTTCTCGGCGACCAGGGTGGCGTCGAGCTCGGGGGTCTTGATCTCGTGGATGGTGACCCGCACCTTCTTGCCGGAGATCCGCTCGAGCTCGTCGCGAAGGGCGTCGACCGACGCGCCCTGCTTGCCGATGACGATGCCGGGCTTCGCCGTCTGGATGATCACGGTCAGCTGGTTGGCGCTGCGCTCGGTCTCGATGCGGGCCAGCCCGGCATTGCGCAAGCGGCTGCCGATGAGGCGCCGCATCGCGATGTCCTCGTGCAGGAGCTTGGTGTACTCCTTGTCGGCGTACCAGCGCGCGTCCCAGTTTCGGTAGACGCCGAGCCGGAAACCGATCGGATTGACTTTCTGACCCATCTACTCAGCCTCTTCCGTGGTCGGCTTGGGTGCGCGGCGGCGTGCCGGGCGTGGCTTGGCAACGGGTGCTTCAGCGCTCGCTGCCGGTGTCGTCGCGGTGGCTGTGACGATCGGCGTCGGCACCACGGTTCGCGGCATCTTCACGGCCTTTCGCTGGCGCACGTTCGCCGGCGCCAGGTCATCGGTGACGAAGGCGCGCAGGTGGCTGGTGCGCTTGAAGATGCTCCCCGCCATGCCGCGTGGCTTCGCGCGCCACCGCTTGATGATCATGGCGCCGTCAACCTCGACACGCGCGACCCGAAGCGTGGACGCGTCGAGGTTGTAGTTGTGCTCGGCGTTGGCGGCCGCGGACTTGATCACCTTGGCGATGTCGACCGCAGCTGAGCGCGGCGAGAACTTGAGCACCACCAATGCCTCGGCCACCGGCAACCCGGTCACCATCGAGGACACCAGGCGAGCCTTCCGAGCAGTGGTGCGAACCCATTTCGCGGTTGCGACTACTTCCATCTCGTCCTACTTCAGCGCCGTGCTGCGTTCGGTGTGGTGCCCATGCCCGCGATAGCGGCGGGTGTGAGCGAACTCACCGAGCTTGTGACCCACCATCGTCTCGGTGATGAGCACGGGAACGTGCTTGCGTCCGTCGTGCACCGCGATGGTGTGACCGACCATCTCCGGGAAGATGTCGCTGCGGCGCGACCAGGTCTTGATGATCCGCTTCTCGCGCGACATGTTGAGCTGCTGCACCTTCTT
>CABECQ010000135.1_pt1 | contig 14689 bp, 10 predicted proteins | sample 3132861 | NCBI WGS metagenome assembly CABECQ01 (sample SAMEA5534327, study PRJEB31848) | metagenome | biome: tundra; feature: field; material: soil | place: USA | collected 2013-05 | depth 0.15 m | reverse complement strand
TTGCGGTAGTAGTCCTTGAGGGTGATGCCGTTCGGGTACCCCGCCGCCGCCAGGAGCGACTTGCACTTGGCAGGATTGCCCTGGCTGTTCGTCGAGGGGTAGTCGTTGAACTGCACGTAGCCCTCCGCGCCTGGTCCGATCACTTGATTGAGCGGCTGGTTGAGGGTGGCGCCACCATAGATCTTCCCGAGAGCCACCTTGTCAACCGCGTACTCCAGCGCCTGACGAACCTTGACGTTACCGAGTGCGCCGGTGTTGTTCGGGCTCAGGACATTGAAGACCAGGTAGGGGTTGGTCGTGCCCGGAGCCGGGAACGTGCCGAGCTGCGGGTTCCATGTGGGAGTCTCGAGGCCCTGGACGTCGGCCGGGGGTACGTCGGTGTTCCACGAGAGATCCGCGGTGCCGGCCTGCATGTCCTGCTGGACCTCCGTCGCGGCGGCGGAGCCGGCGAGGTCGAGCTTGACGTCGATCTCGTTCACGTACTGGTGCCGGATGGTGTCAGAGCTCTGAGTCCACGCGGCGTTCCGGGTGAGGATGAGCTCGTGCCCGACGTTGTAGGTGGTGATGGCGTACGGCCCATCCGAGTAGATGATGTTGCCGGGGGTCAGCGGCGTGTACTTCAAGTACTCAACCGGTGCTGCCGAAGCGAACGGGAGCGCCAGGATGCTGTCGAAGTCGGTCGCCGGCTGCGTGAGGGTGAAGACGATGGTCGAGGCGTCCGGCGTCTTGATGCCGGCCACGCTGGCCATGCCATTGTTGATGAACGTCGCGCGAGCGGCGGGGCTCTCCGCCGGGTTGGAGTTCTCGAACGCGGTGCAGAACGCCTTGAAGCCCTGGATCGTCGAGACGTAATACCCGGGGTTGCCGTTCGGGGCAAGCGTCGGATCGCAGTTGCGGAGGATGCCGCGCGCGAAGTCCTGCGAGGTCACCGGCCGCGGCGTCGGCGTGTTCCACATCAAGTCCGAGCGAAGGGTGAACGTGTAGGTGAGGCCGTCGGAGCTCACCGTGGGCATCGCGGTGGCGGCGTCAGGGGCGAGCGATACCGCCTTGTTGAAGTTGCTCGACGCGGGATACGAGACCAACTGGCGCGTGTACGTACGCTCGAGCCCAAAGGCGATCGTCTCGTACTCGCCCTGGGGATCCGCCGCGGCCGAGAGGTCGGTGCTTCCCTCGACCTTCAAGGTGCCCCCCATGACCGGCGTGCCCGACGCGTTCTGGTTGGCGCCCAACCACGACACCGTCGACGTGCTGAAGTTGGCCGGGTTGAAAAGGTCGGTGCTTGTGGACGAAGCGGTCGGCGATCCCGTCGTGCTCGCACTGCCGCAGGCCACCGCCGCTAGGGCGGCGATCCCGACGACGCCCATTCGTTTTGTCAAGCCACGAGGCGATTTCCCCGCGCCTCGAGCCAGTACGCTTCCAACGGTCATCGAAACCTCCTTGTAACCCTGCTCCTGGAGCGGTCACGAATGCACCAGAGCCCGAATGGGCCGGCACAACCGCATCATATTCGCCCTGCGCGACTAGGTGCCTCCCCCTACGGGGTGATCTTTCCTATGACCAGCGCCACGCTTCCGGGTAGATCTCCAGCAGTGGGTCGAGGGGACGGGCGCCCTTCAGGGCCTTGTTGACCTCCGCCAGCGCGTAATCCTGTACGGGGATCCAGACGACCGGGAGATCCCGAGCCACGTAGTTCTCGTAAGTGTTCATCGCCTCGATGAAGCCACCCGTTTCGGTGGCGGCAATGTCCTGCTCTGCCTGGGGGTCGCAATAACCGCCCACGTTCGAGCCGGCGTAGAGCGCGGTGCTCCCCGAGCCCGTGCAGGCCCAGAGTTGATCGCCGGACGGATAGTAATCCGGCGAGTAGATCCAGGGGCTGTCCCAGTAGGCCAGGTCCCACGAGCACGCCGTGCCGGCCGTGCAGGGCGCCGCCGTTCCGAGGACCACGTCGTAGGTGGTCTGTGAGACCTTGAGCTGGATTCCGGCCAGGGCGAAGTCTGACGCCAGCTGGTGCATCTCTTCGCCCACCATCGGCGCGCCGCTTGCGTATTCAAGACTGAAGGATGCCGGCTGGCCCTGCTTGATACCAGCGCCGCATTCGCCCCTGCCGGTACCCGGCGAGACGCAAATGCTCACGCCGCCCGTATTGACTGTCCACCCATTGGCCTGAAGCAGCGATTGCGCGGAGGTCGGATTGTACGGATATGGATTTCTTTGCTGCTGAGCGTCTGCGAAGAGCGACGGGTCCGCGATTGGCACAGGGCCGTAGGTTGGATTTGCGTAACCGAGAAACGTCGTGGCAATGAGATGGCGCTGGTCAACCAGGTATTGCATCGCCTGGCGGAAGTACAGCTGCCTGAAGATCGGCCCGCTGATTGGGTTGGTGAAGTTCACGGGAATGTAGTTGATCGACCAGCCGCTCCACGGGTCGAGGTTGTACGTACTGCTCAATGAGGAGTTTTGCTGGGCTTCTTCGGCGGGTAGGTAGCCGAAATCCACCGAGGTGTTGGAGACCGAGGAAGCCGCTTTGAGCTTGTTCAACTCGTCGTTCGCCTGGGTGAAGGCCAGTTCGCGGAAGACTTTCAGGGTCGGTCTGACGGGTCCGCCGTATTCGGGGTTCGGGATCATCTCCACGTTGCCGGCGGTGTCCATGGATTTGAGCTTCCACGGACCGGACACCACGCTCCAGAGCGGGTTGGTGTCATAGGTTGCGACACTCCTCGACTGCGAGTCCAGGAACTTGTAGACGGCTCTTGCGCCGGCCGGCGTCGCATCGTAGTTGCCCACCGTCCCGGTTGCCGACTCCTTGTCCCAGAGGTGCTGGGGCAGCGGGGTGATCTGACTGAGCTCGTTGTACGAGAAGAAATAGGATCCATACGCTTGGCTGAGAGCGAAGGTGATCTGGAGCGGGTTCTCAGGACTGATGGCCGAGCTCAGGACGTTGTCCGGGTACTCCCCGGGCACGTACGCCGGCCAGATCGCCTTGTTGGCGGTGACGAGGTTTTGCCAGAACTGGACATCCCGGGCGGTGATCGGGACTCCGTCCGACCACTTCCAGCCTTTGAGCGTGAATGTCACCGACTTGCCGCCATTTGAGTAGACCGGGGGATACGCGAGGCTCAGGGCATCGTTGAGCTGCACCTGCCCACTGGCGCCGAACGAGTACAGCGGCCTGTACATCAGGTACTGGAACTGGAAGACGTTGGCCGCGCTGTAGAACTGACTTGACGCCAGCGGGAAGATGTAATTGGGTATCGCGCCTTGCTGCTCGGCAAACGTTGCGGAGGTCTTGGTGACGTTGGTCACCCTCGTCGAGGTACCCCCGCAGGACGCGACCGCAACCGCTCCGAGGATCGACAGCGCAGCCGTGGCCCTCACCCGCCAATGGTCAGGCTGCACGCGCACCCGGCCACCGTCGTTCCGATCGGGCGAGCGCCAGATCGTAGACCGGGGAGATGCGCAGGCGCCGCGACAGTGCCGGCGTCGCGAGCCGCATTGAGCGCGTCAGTCCGGAGAACGCGGCAGCGTGGACAGGAGTCCAACTGAGCCCGTAGCCGTGGCGCAAGTGGGAGGGCAGCAATCCGGTCGCGATAAATGCGAGCGTGTCCGTGCCGGGACGGAGCAGGGGCGATTTCACCGGAGGATGGAGGACGGTCTCGGCCACCTCGAGTGAGCCGGCACCGGGCTGAGCCTGGCCGCGAAGCACCTCGTCCTCAACGTAGCCGCGGAGCCCCGCGGCATCCGGCCAGCACTGGCTGCCGGGGAGCCCCATCAGGCGAGCGACCTCATCCCACTCGCGTACGAAGGTGTCTCGCTCGGCGGTGGTGAGGCCGCCGACCAGCGCGTCGTGAGCGACCAGCATGGTGTCGACGAATGACGCATGGACCCAGCGGAGCAGCGCGGGATCGCTCGCGGAATAGGGCGTCCCGGCCGGCACCCTCGATGTCCCATTGCCGGCGGGCAGCAGCCCGGAGACCGGCCGGTGCAGGCTGCTCACACGACCCGAGACCCGCTCCGCCTCCTGGGTGGTCCCGAAGCAGACGATCGTGACCCACCGGACCGTCCGCTCCAGGCGCCCATAGGGGTCCGACTGGTAGGTGCTGTGCTCGATCGCTCCCTGTGCCACCAGCGGATTCGCCGCCTGCATGAGCAGCGCGCGACCGGCGGCAAGCAGCAGCCGCGGCTCGCGCATGACCACCCAGGTCACCGAGTCCGGCCCGAAAAGGCCGGGGTCGGGCGTCCGGTCGCGCAATGGAAAGGACCTGGACGACACCGGGGATTGGCGCGTGAGCAGGCGCTGGACGGATCTCGCGATTGGGACACCGGGCATGGTCAGGACTCCGCCGTCACGCCGTCCGGACGCACCCGGTGCAGTTCGGCGCGCAGGTGGGCCGCCGGCTCGCCACCATCGGTGGCCATGCGAAGCGAGTAGGTCAAGACATCGCCGCTGATCTCGAGGTCGCGCTGCAGCCCGGTCACCGTCTTGGCGGTGGGCGTGCAGTTCACGGTGGTGGTGCGCAAGCGCAGGCGGTTGCCCTCCCAGCGGCCGGTCTCGATCTCGATGACTCCGATGGGATGGGCCATCGCGACCTCAACCCCGCCGGCCGCCAGGGCTCGCCAGTAGCCCGTCTCGGCATGCAGCGGACGTCCGTCGTCCAGTGCGGTGGTGCGCTGCGAGTAACCGAGAAAAGGCTTGCCGTTGTGGCCGAAGGTGACCCGCTCGCGGTAGCGGAAGGGCTCGCCGGCCGCCCACTGGCCTTCGCCTTCACCCTGCCAGTCACCGAGCAGCTCGGCCAGCCGCCCGAGGTCAGGATGCACGGGCTGATCGGGAGGCATGCAACGAGTGTCGCATGGGTAGGCGGGGCTCCGGCGTCCGCTTTGGCTACCATCTTTCACGTGTCAGAGATCGATGGAATCGAGCGCGTCCTGGTGGTCGTCGCCCACCCCGACGACTGCGACTTCGGCAATGCCGGAACCACCGCGAAATGGACCGACGCCGGCGTGACGGTGTCCTACTGCATCATCACCGACGGTGACGCGGGGGGCTCGGATCGGAGCATCACACGCAAGGAGATGGCCGCCATCCGGCGCGTCGAGCAGACGGAGGCCGCCGCGGCAGTCGGAGTGACCGACATCGCGTTCCTCGGCTATCCGGACGGACGGTTGATGCCGAGCATCGAGCTGCGCCGCGATATCACCCGGGTGATCCGTGAGAAGCAGCCCCAGCGCGTGATCACGCAATCGCCGATGCGCAACTTCACGCGCATCTTCGCCAGCCACCCCGACCACCTCGCGGCCGGTGAGGCAGCGCTCTGCGCCGTCTATCCCGACTCGCGGAACCCGTTCGCGCATCCCGAGTTGCTCGAGGTCGAAGGTCTCGAACCCTACTCGGTGGCCGAGGTCTGGTTGAGTGCCGTGGCCGGAGGAAGCCCGGACGTGAAGGCGGTTGACGTGACCGATACCGCCGATCGGAAGCTTGCCGCGCTTCGCTGCCATCGCAGCCAGTACAGCGACTGGGACGCGCTCGAGGAACGCGTGCGCGGATGGCTCGAGGCCACCGCCAAGGCGAACGGCCTGGAGCCGGGACGGCTCGCGGAGCAGTTCGTCGTCGTTCCCACCGCATGACCCTGCGCACCAGGGAGAGCGTCACGCCGTCGGCCGTCTGGCCGTCTCCGATCACGGCCCGGCACGCTGCCGCAGGCAAGGTGCGGCTCCAGGACGTCCAGCTCGGCGATGGTGACGCCTACTGGATCGAGGGCCGTCCGGTCGAGCATGGTCGCTGCGTCATCGTTCGAGAGCACGACGGGGTGATCTCCGACCTGCTCGAGGCTCCGTACTCGGCTCGCACCTGGGTGCACGAGTACGGCGGCGGGGCGATGCGCGCCCACGCGGGGACCGTGTATTTCTCCAATGCGGCCGATGGGCGCGTCTACGCCCTTGTCCCGGATGTTCCGGGCGCGCCCGTTCCGGTGACATCGAAGGCTGCCGGCCTCCGCTATGCCGACTTCGAGGTCGATTCCATTCGCGACCGGCTCCTGTGCGTGGTCGAGGAACATGACGGCGATTCGGTCGTGAACGACATTCGCGCGATCCCCCTGGCCGGCGGCAAGGCGGTCGCGCTCGCCTCGGGCAACGACTTCTACTCGACGCCGCGGGTGAGCCCGGATGGCACGCGCCTGCTGTGGCTGACCTGGAACCACCCCAACATGCCGTGGGACGGCTGCGAGCTCTGGGTTGCCGACCTCGACGACTCCGGGATGCCTCGGGACGCGCGCCTGGTGGCCGGCGGCCAGAGCGAGTCGATCTTCCAGCCATCGTGGTCTCCGGAGTCGGTCGTGCATTTCACGTCGGACCGGACGGGCTGGTGGAACCTGTACCGATGGGACGGCGCAAACGTCGATGCGATCGCGCCGATGGAGGCGGAATGTGGCGCGCCGCAATGGGTGTTCGGCCTTTCCACCTACGCGTTCTGCGGCGACGGGCGCATCGCGCTGTGGGCGTGTCGCGACGGTGCATGGGAGTTCTTCGTGCTTGATGCATCGGGGGATCTGGAACGTGTGAACGTTCCCGAAACGGCCTTCTCGCATCACGTCAGCGCGCAGGGGGGCGATGTCCTCTACCACGCGGGCGGGCCAGACATACCCAACGGCGTGGTACGCGCGAACCTCACGACGGGTGCGCACCGGGTCGTGCGGTCAGAGAGCGATGACCTGACGATCGACGACACGGTCCTGTCGAGGCCGCGCCATATCACCTTCGCCGGTTATGGCGATGCTACGGCGCACGCGTGGTACTACGCGCCGCGGAACGACGCGGTGGCCGCGGAGGCGGGGCGCAGACCACCGCTCTTGCTGCGCGCCCATGGCGGACCGACGTCGGCGACGAGTTTCGCGCTCGATCCGCAGGTGCAGTTCTGGACCAGCCGCGGCTTCGCGTACCTCGACGTGGATTACGGTGGCAGCACCGGGTATGGTCGCGCCTACCGCGATCGACTCAACGAGCAATGGGGCGGCGTCGATGTCGGTGATTGCCTCGCGGGTGCGCAGCACCTCGTCGACACGGGCGAGGTCGATCCCGACCGCCTGTTCATTCACGGCGGGAGTGCCGGCGGATACGTGGTGCTGTGCGCCATGACATTCCACGACGTCTTCCAGGCGGGCGCGAGCCTCTACGGCATCGCCGACCTGGAAGCACTGTTCGCGACTCCTGGGCACAAGTTCGAGTCGCACTACGACGCGCCGCTGCCCAAGGGGCGCGGAATGTACGACCGCTCCCCGGTGCATTTCATCGACCAGGTGCGTGGAGCGGTGTTGCTCCTCCAGGGCCTCGACGATCCCGTGGTCCCGGCCAACCAGGCGGAGATGATGTTCGCCGCGCTGACGGGCGCGGGAGTTCCCTGTGCGTACATCGGGTTTCCCGGCGAGCAGCACGGGTTCCGTGACGCGGCAAACATCGCTCGGGCGCTGGAAGCGGAGCTGTTCTTCTTCGCCACCGTGACCGGCATGACGCCCGCGGAGGACATCGAGCTGGTCGAGATCCTCAATCTCTGAGGGTTACCGCGCGGTCCCACCAAACCTCGAACCCCGTCGAGGCCGGAGCTGCCAGACAGACACCGGGATGACGACGATCGCCGTCCCTGCGATCAGCAACGCTGGAAAGAGCAGGTCGAATGGATCTGGCGACACCGGGACCGCACCGGTGAAGGCTGCATTCACCGGCGCGGCGCCGAATGACGTCAGCCGGATGGCGTTGTCGCTTCCGACTCCGAGGTCATAGGTGACACTCGCGCCGGGCGCGTTCAACGTGAGATAGGTGACGTACCCGTGCGCAGGCACCCACGCCATGTTCCTGTCGATGGACAGATCGCGGTGCAGGCTCACGTTCATCGGCTCCTCGCCGGCGACGGTGAAACCCGGGGCGCTGTCGAGCGTGGTGCCATCGGCGAGCTTCGACGTCACCGCAACGCCGTTGGCGGTGCGGAGCGGCTGGTCGGTGAGCAGGAACAGGTCGGCGTTCACCGGTGCTCCCGCATTGGCGAGGATCTCGAGCGGAACCCACAGACGTGGCGTATGCATGGTGATCAGCAGGGGCACGCCGTCACCGGATTGCTGGTGGCGCTGGAGGGCCAGTGACGTGTTGTATTTCGCCGCCATGAAGATCGGAGTCGAGGACGCGTAGCGGAGGAGGTGATTCTCGATCTCCGGTGAGACCAGGAACCCGTTGTGGGTGCACCAGTCGATGACCGCCTGACCGCTCCCCTTGAGAACGGTGACGTCCAGCGCCTCGACCTGCACCTGCTCGATGACGGTCGCAGCAGGAGCGCCATCCAGCGCCAGCCCCTGAGCCGCCGCAAACTCAACGGGTGGCGCGAATTCGCGTTCCAACCGCTGCAACGTCCACGCCCCAGCCTCGGTGATCGAGGTCGGGATCGCCGGCAGCGGCACGATCCAACCGACATCGGTGACGGCGCCGGTGAACGCGAAGCTGGTGACGTAGTGCTCGATACCGCCCGACCAGGCCACGAACGTCGTCGCCTTCGCCAGGCGAACGTCCCCGTCGGGCGCCACGAGGCCGCCGCAAGCGAATGCCTGCCCCGCCTGGAGAACGACGGCGGCGCCAACACCCATGCCGGCGAACAGGAACTTACGCATCTCGGGATCCTCCAGGCGGGTTCACATCGTGCGAAGAGGGAGACGCGGGGAACCGCCGCCGGGTTCCCGTCGGGTGCCGTCGGTGACCGGGCGCAATCGATCACCCAGTCGGGTCGCATGGGGGGTTGCCAGAAAATTAGTTAGGCTATATAATCAATCCATCTGATGCCCGCAGCCACGAACAAGCCCGTCGAGATCGCCAACCGGCTCCGGCCGGTGCTGCTGCATCTGAACCGTCATCTCCGCCGCGAGGTGCACACCTCAGGGGTCTCCCCTGGACAGCTCTCGCTCCTCGGACTGATCGAGGGCAACCCCGGGATCGGGGTCGCCGAGCTCGCGGCTCGCGAGGGCACGGCGATGCCGTCGGTGTGCAGCCACATCGACCGTCTCGAGGCATCCGGCCTGGTCACACGCCGGCAGGCCGAGCGCGATCGGCGCAGGGTGGACCTCGAGGTCACACCCGAGGGTGAGCGCGTTCTCAAGGTCATCCGGTCGAAGCGGACCGCCTGGCTCTCCGCCCGGCTGAGCAGGCTCGCCGACACCGACCTCGCCGCCGTTGCCGCGGCCATCGCGCCGCTCGAGGCGCTCCTGGCCCAGGCCGAATGAGCCTCGGCATCGGCAGCGCCACCGGGCGCACCTTTATGAGCCTGCGCCGCCACTACAACTACCGGCTGTACTTCTTCGGGCAGGTGGTGTCGATCAGCGGCACCTGGATGCAGAGCGTCGCCCAGGCGTGGTTCGTGGTGCAGAACACCCACTCGCCGCTCGCGGTGGGGCTCCTCGCAGTTTGCCAATTCGGCCCCTACGGGCTGTTCGGGCTCTTCGGCGGCGCAATCGCGGACCGGATCGATCAGCGCAAGGTGCTGATGGGGACCCAGGCGGCATTCATGGTCACGGCGGCGCTGCTCGCCGGTCTCACGCTCACCGGGCACGCAACCGTGTGGGAGGTGTACGTGCTCGCGGGGATCACAGGGTTGATCACCGTCCTCGACAACCCGGTGCGCCAGGCCTTCACCATCCAGATGGTCGGCCGTGACGAGCTCCCCAACGCCGTCGCTCTGAACTCAAGCCTCTTCAACGCGTCGCGCATCGTCGGCCCCGCCATCGCCGGTGGCCTGATCGCGGTGGCCGGAGTGGGGATCTGCTTCCTCATCAATGCCCTGAGCTACCTGGCGGTGCTCGCGGCCCTCTGGCTGATGCGCGTGAACGATCTGTTCCCGGTGCGCAAGGACCAGGGCAACAACAATCTCTTCCGCGGATCGCTCGAGGGCCTGAAGTTCGCGTGGCGCCGGCCGGTGATCCGCTCGGTGCTGATGATGATGCTGGTAATCGCCACGATCAGCATCAACTTCAACGTGCTCCTCCCGGTCCTCGCCTCGCGCACGCTCAACAGCGGGCCCGAGATCTTCGGCATCCTCTCCGCGCTCTTCGGCTTCGGAGCACTCGTCGGAGCGCTCTTCTCCGCCTCCCTTGGACGGGCGAGCCGGCACACCATGCTCATCGGCGCCGCGCTTTTCTCGGCGTCGGAGATCGGCCTCGCGCCCCTCCATGTCGCATGGGCGGCGGGGATCGCGCTGGTGGTGACCGGCATCGCGTTCACGCTCTACTCCTCGCAAGCAAACGCCACCCTGCAACTTGCGGTCACCGATCAGATGCGTGGCCGCGTGCTCGGGATCTACGGCTACGTCTTCTTCGGCACGGCTCCTCTCGGCGGTCTGCTCGCCGGGTGGCTCGCCCAGGAAGGCGGCACCCAGCTCGCGTTTCTTGTCGCGGGGCTCGTCGGCGTCGCGGCGACCATCTACGGCTGGGCCGACACGGGGCGCGCCGCACGCGCCGCGTTGCCGTCGATCGCCCGGGTGGCATAGCCGGACCGGCTTCGCTCATCCTTTCCTGACGGGGGACGCTCGATCAGGAGGTACTGGACGTGGAGCAGCGCAGGTTGGGCACGCAGGGTTTGGAGGTCTCAGCGCTGGGCCTTGGGTGCATGGGTATGTCGGACTTCTACGGCACCGCCGAGGAGCGCGACGAGCGCGACTCGATAGCCACCATCGACCGAGCGGCGGAGCTCGGCATCACGATGCTCGACACCGCGGACATGTACGGCCCGTTCACCAACGAGTTGCTCGTGGGCAAAGCGCTCACCGGACGGCGCGACCAGTACGTCGTGGCCACGAAATTCGGGTTCGAGCAACTGGCCGATGGTACGCAGCGGATCAACGGGCATCCGGGGTACGTGCACCGCGCGTGCGACGCATCCCTGCAGCGCCTCGACATCGACGTCATCGACCTGTACATCCAGCACCGCGTCGACCGCTCAGTGCCGATCGAGGAGACGGTCGGAGCCATGGCCGAGCTCGTCGAGGCCGGGAAGGTCCGGTTTCTCGGCCTGAGCGAAGCGGGGCCGGCCACGATTCGTCTGGCTCACGCGGTCCATCCCATCTCGGCGGTGCAGTCGGAGTACTCGCTGTTTGCTCGTGACGTCGAGGACGCGGTGCTGCCGACGCTGCGCGAGTTGGGCATCGGGTTCGTCGCATACAGCCCGCTGGGCCGCGGCATCCTGACCGGGGCGATGAGCGCTGACTCCCTGGCCGCATCCGACACACGCCGCGCCCGCTTCCCCCGCTTCGCCGAGGGCAACCTGGACGCCAACCTGGCGATCGTCGCGCGTGTCGGTGACATCGCGACCGAAAAGGGCATCACGGCGGCGCAGCTCGCGCTCGCCTGGCTGCTCCATCGCGGACCCGACATCGTCCCGATCCCCGGGACCAAGCGGCGCGCACGGCTCGAGGAGAACGCCCGGGCAGTCGATATCGCGCTCGAAGCCGACGTCATCGCCCGGCTCGAAGCCGCGGTCAGCCCCGAGAGCGTGCGCGGAGATCGACACTGGGACATGGCAGCGATCGACCGCTGACCGCGCGGTATGGTCAGCGCGAGATGAGTGCCACCGGCTCGCGCTTCGCATGGACGCCGACGCCGGAGCAGGCGGGCGCGTCTCGGCTCCGCCACTTCATCGATGCCCTCGGCGCAGACGATCTCGACGGCGTCGCACGGCTTGCACGCGAGGATCCGCAGCGATTCTGGGCATCGATGGTCGACGACATCGGCGTCGAGTGGACCCGGCGATTCGACGTCGCGATGGATACGTCGCCCGGATTGCCCTGGACGCAGTTCTGGCTCGGGGGCAAGCTCAACCTCGCCCATAACGCGGTCACCCGCTGGGCGCGGAGCGCGCCGGAGCGGCCCGCGGTGGTTTGGGAGGGCGACGACGGCAGCACCGGCGAGTGGAACTACGCCGACCTCCACCGCCAGACCGCATATTCCGCGACCACGCTCGCCCGCCTCGGGGTCGGGACCGGCGACAGCGTCGGTCTGTGCCTGCCGATGATCCCCGAGACGGTGTCACTCTTCCTCGCCTGCGCATGGCTCGGAGCCATCGTGGTGCCGCTCTTCAGCGGGTACGGAGCAGGCGCGATAGTCTCCCGCCTGCTCGACTGCGACGCCAAGGTTCTGGTCGTTGTTGACGGATTCACGCGGCGTGGCCGCGCGGTCGCAATGAAGGCGGTCGCGGATGACGCTGCCGAGCAGCTCCCATCACTCGAGCACATCCTGGTGGTGCCCCAGCTCCGTGATGCGAGCGTGCCGATGCGGGCCGGCCGCGACGTGCGCTTCGAGGCGATGCCGGACGGATGGAGCGCGGAGCCGCCCGTCGCCGACACCGACGCCGATTCGACCTTCATGATCATCTACACGAGCGGCACGACAGGCCGTCCCAAGGGAACCGTGCACGTCCACGGCGGGTTTCCCGTCAAGGCGATGCAGGACATGGCGCACTGTTTCGACATCGGCGAGCACGACCGCCTGCTCTGGTTCACGGATATCGGCTGGATGATGGGGCCCTGGGCCATCTGCGGTGCGCTGAGCATCGGCGCGACTCTCGTGCTCTTCGACGGCGTCCCGGATCATCCCGGGCCGGATCGCCTGTGGTCGGTGGTCGAGCGGCATCGCGTCTCGGTGCTGGGGATCGCGCCGACGGTGATTCGCGCGCTGATGCGCCATGGCGACGAACCCGTCGCCGCCCACGATCTTTCGTCGCTTCGAGTGCTCGGATCGACCGGCGAACCGTGGAACACCGACCCCTGGCTGTGGTACCAGCGGAAGATCGGTGGCGGCAGGCTGCCGGTGATCAACTACTCAGGCGGCACCGAGATATCGGGCGGCATCCTCGCCGGCAACATGCTCACCCCGTTGCAGCCGTGCGCGTTTGCCGGACCGTGCCCGGGTATGGCGGCTGACGTCGTCGACGAGAATGGCCGGAGCGTGCGCGGCCAGGTTGGAGAGCTGGTGATTCGCGCGCCGTGGCCGGGGATGACCCGCGGATTCTGGCGTGACCGCGAGCGATACCTCGACACATACTGGTCGCGCTGGCCCGACGTGTGGGTGCACGGTGACTGGGTCGAGGTCGACGCGGACGGGCTCTGGTATGTGCGGGGACGGAGCGACGACACCATCAAGGTCGCCGGGAAACGCCTGGGACCGGCCGAGGTCGAGTCGGCGCTGGTGGCGCATGCCGCGGTCGCGGAGGCGGCCGCAATCGGTGTCCCGGACCCGCTCAAGGGCGAGGCGCTGGTCGTGTTCGTGGTGCTCAAGCCCGGTGTCACCGACTCGCCGGAGCTGCGCGTGGCGCTGGCACAACGCGTGGCCGAGGATCTCGGCAGGGCGCTCGCGCCGCACGCCGTCGAGATCGTGACGGAACTGCCCAAAACCCGGAACGCGAAGGTGCTCCGCCGGGTGGTGCGCTCGGTGTACCTGGGCACCGATCTCGGCGATCTCTCGTCGCTCGAGAATCACGGCGCCATCGACGCGATCGGGCGGACGCGCACTCCCGCCTGACACCTTCGACGGCGCACGGCCGGACGTCCCAGGAATGTCCTCTCTGTCGCTCGATGATGGGCGGCTCCGCGTCGGGATGCAGCGCCGTCGCAACGGCGGCGCCCGCCCGACGGCCTCGAGAGGGGGGCGACCATGCCCGACTCCGTTCCGCTGCGTGGCAGCGCATACCATCCCGCCGGGGGCACGCATCCCGGCCACAGACATCTCCGCAAGCTCGACGACGCGGAGCTTCATGCTGCTGCAGGCGTGACGCTAATGTTGCGTGAGCGCCGAGGCGGCCCGACGACGGCGCAGAGCCTGGCGTGGCTGCAGTCGCTTCCAGACCCGAGCGCGCGTCATCTCGACATCGCTCAGCTGACCGCACGCCACGGTTTCGACGTCGCCGACAGAGATCGCGTGGTGCGCTGGGCGACATCGGTCGGGCTGCAGGTCACCGGGGAGGATGCGGCGACACGCAGGGTGATGCTGCGCGGGAGCACCGAACAGCTTGCTCGCGCATTCGAGGTCGACCTCGAGCGTTTCGCGTGGCAACGCGACGACGGCCGCAGCGTCGAGTATCGCGGTCACCACGGGCCGGTGCGTCTTCCGGCCCACCTCAACGGAGTCGTCGAGGGCGTCTATGGGCTCGATGACCGCCCGCTCGCACGTTCGCACGTCCGCAGCCTCGAGGACGGGCGATCGGCTGTGTTCGCGTATGACCCACCACAGCTTGCCTCGCTCTACGACTTCCCCCGGCTCGCCAACGGCGGCGAGGGTGTCGAGCTGGTGGCCGCGATGATCGAGCTCGGCGGGGTCGTGCATCCCTTCGACCTGGCCGCATCGTTCGCTCGCCTCGGCCTCACCGCTCCCGACATCACCAACGTGTGGCTGGACGGCGCCACCCCGGCACCGGACCCGAACGGCGCCGACGTGGAGGTGGCACTGGACTACCAGGTCATCGGTGCGATGGTTGCTGCCATGGCTCCCAAAGCGCATCTCACCATCGTCAGCTACAACGCGCCCAACAACGAGCGCGGCTTTATCGATGCGGCCGCGACGGCCGCGAGCGACGCCATGCGCCACGCGTCGGCGGTGTCGATCTCGTGGGGCGCGCCTGAAGACCACTGGTCGCCACAGGGGATGCGCGGGCTCGACGCCGCGTTCGCAACCGG
>CABECQ010000128.1_pt1 | contig 14828 bp, 12 predicted proteins | sample 3132861 | NCBI WGS metagenome assembly CABECQ01 (sample SAMEA5534327, study PRJEB31848) | metagenome | biome: tundra; feature: field; material: soil | place: USA | collected 2013-05 | depth 0.15 m | reverse complement strand
GAGCCCGCGCTGGGCCAACGTCTGCCAGGCCGCGGTGTTCGGCCTTGCCCACCTGGCGATCAGCTATGGCGGACCGGAAGCGCCGTTCGTGCCCATCACCTTCCTCGTCGGTCTCGCCTTCGGCTGGCTGGTGCGCCGCACCAACTCGCTCTGGCCTGCGGTGATCATCCACGCGGTCGCGGACATCGCGCTGCAGTTCGGCATCGTCCAGGGTCTGTATGGGTTCTGATCGCCGCCGGCGGGCGCTCACCGCGACCGTGGCCGCATGCATCGCGCTGACCATCGTGCTGATCGGCAGCGCACCGGCTCGTGCGTCCGACGCCTGGTGGAGCCCGGTGGCCCTGCCTGGCATCGCGATCACGCGTGTTTCTGCCATAGGCGACACGATCATGGTGCGCACCGCGACGGGGGCGACGCTGCTGTCGGCAGACGGCGGGAAGACCTTCGCGACCGCTTCCGCCACGGCGACCTTCCCGCCGACCGATGAGGTGACCCTCGGCACCGAGCGCTGGGAGATCGATCCGGCCGGACGGGTGCTGCGCGTAGCCGATACCTCGGTGAGCAGCGCTCCGCGGGTTGACCCGGGCTCGCCGGACCTGGGCCCTGGGGCCGGCCTGATCGCGGCACCGGGCGCGCTCCCCGGTGTCGTGGTTGCGGTGAGCGGCAGTGGCGCGGTGTGGCGCCGAGGCCAGGACGGCGACTGGAAGGAGGCGCTCCTCCTGCTCCCGGCGAGCCTGGTTCAGGGCGTCCCGCGCATCACCTCGATCACCGCGTTCACCGAGCCGCCCAGCGACGCGATCTATCTCGCCACCGACGCATATGCCGTCCTGATCAGCACCGACGGCGGCGACGACTGGATCCGCGCCGGCCCCGGTCTTCCCGACTCGGTGTCCTCGTTGTCAGCGGACTCGGGAAGTAAAGCCGTCTACGCGGGCACGTCCGACGGGCTCTGGGAGCACGTCCTCCAGAACCTGCCCGCTCCTCCCGCATACCACGATGCGGCGCTCGTCTGGCGCTGGCTCGGGATCGGTGCGGTGACCCTGGTCGCGTCAGCGCTGGCACTGCTGGCCATGATCCGCCTGGTGCCGCGTCGCCTCGAAGCCTGAGGCGGGACACGCGGCTACTACCGCTTCGGCTAGCGTGGCCGCATGGCCAATCGCCTCGCGGCTGAATCAAGTCCGTACCTGCTGCAGCACGCTGAGAACCCGGTCGACTGGTACCCGTGGGGGGATGCCGCCTTCGAGCGCGCGCGCAGCGAGGACCGCCCGGTGCTGCTCTCAATCGGATACAGCGCATGCCACTGGTGCCATGTGATGGCGCACGAATCCTTCGAGAACCCCGGGATCGCGTCGCTCATGAACGAGCTTTTCGTCAGCATCAAGGTCGATCGCGAGGAGCGTCCGGACGTCGACTCGGTATACATGGGCGCGGCGCAGGCGATGGGCGTCCATGGGGGCTGGCCGCTGACTGTTTTCCTGACGCCGGCGGGCCTGCCCTTCTACAGCGGGACGTACTTTCCACCCGAGGACCGGCAGGGCATGCACGGCTTTCCGGCCGTGCTCCAGGCCGCCGCGGCCGCCTATCACGGGCAGCGCGATGAGATCGGTGCGATGGGCGAGAAGGTGCGCGATGCAGTTGCGCCACGCGCGCTTCCGGCGCTGGGCGCGCCGACTGCCGCGCTGCTCGATGACGCGGCGAAGAAGCTCGCAAGCGAAACCGATCGCGCGCACGGCGGTTTCGGCGCGGCGCCGAAATTCCCGCACCCGCAGGCGCTCGACCTGATGCTGCGCAGGTCGCGGGTGACCGGCGATGTCGCGGTCCGGGACGCGGCGACTCTCACGCTGGACGCGATGGCGCGCGGGGGTATCCACGACCAGGTCGGCGGCGGCTTCCATCGCTACAGCGTCGACGCGCGCTGGGCGGTGCCGCACTTCGAGAAGATGCTGTACGACAACGCGCAGCTGGCTCCCGTGTATCTGCACGCGTACCAGGTGAGCGGGCGTGACGACCTGCTCGAGGTCTGCACGCGAACGCTCGACTACATGGCGCGTGAGCTGCTGCTCCCCGGAGGCGCATTCGCGGCGTCGCAGGATGCGGACAGCCCGGGCGGTGAGGGAGCCTTCTTCGTGTGGACACCGGCTCAGCTGCGCGACGCTCTCGGCGCCGAGGACGGCGGGCTCGCCGCGCGGGTGTTCGGCGTTGTCGACGGGGGCAACTTCGAGCACGGGACGACGGTGCTCTCGATGCCGTATCCGCTGGCGCACGTCGCACGATCGATGTCGATCGACGAGCCGGCGTTGCGTGCTCGCCTCGACGGCATCCGCACGAGACTCCGCACCGTGCGCTCGTCGCGTCCCGCGCCGGAGCGCGACGGCAAGGTGATCACCGCGTGGAATGCGCTCGCCATCCGCGCGTTCGCCGAAGCGGGAGCCGCACTCGAGCGGGCGGACTACATCGCAGTCGCGTCGGCGTGCGCGGATTTCGTGCTCGTGCACCTGGTGCGCGATGGCGTCGTCCATCGCATCTGGAACGGAGCCGAGGGGCGGATCACCGGATTTCTCGATGACGTCGCCAACCTCGGCGATGGCTTGCTCACTCTCTACGAGGCGACCGGCCGGCCGCGGTATTTCACGGCGGCGCTCGAGCTGTGCGAACGCATCGTCGACCAGCATCGCGACGCCGAGGGCAACTATTTCGACACCGCGGGAGACTCCGAGCCGCTGATCGTGCGGCCCCGCACCATCGACGACAATCCGGTGAGCGCCGGACAGTCGGTGGCCGCGACGCTGTTCTGCCGGATGCACGCATTCACGGGCGATGAGCGATGGCGCTCGTACGCCATGGAGATCATCGCCCCGCTGGCGACGGTGGTCGCCCGCGCGCCGCTGGCGGTCGCCGGGCTCGCGGCGGCGATGGAGCTTGCGGTCGGGCCCATGCGTGAGCTCGCGATCGCCGGCGACGCCGACGACGCGCGGACCCGCGCGCTCCTCGAGGTCGCGCAGCGGCGATTCGACCCGATGACCGTGCTTGCATGGGGACCGCCCGGCGACGTACCCCTGCTCGAGGGCCGAAATCCCGTGGACGGCATCCCGGCCGCCTACGTGTGCCGGGGGTTCGTCTGCGATGCGCCGGTGACCGCCGTGTCCGAGCTCGAGGGCCAGCTCGCCGCTGGCGGCTGAAGGGTCAGAACTGACCGCAGCCTGACGGGGTCGCCATCGCCTCCAGCGGCGGAAGGAATTCGAAGACGGGCAGACGTCGCTGGTCACCGGCGGGCAGGTAATCGCCGGTATGCGGATCCTCGATGTACTCGAGGTGCGGCCCCCGCGTGGTGATCTCGCGGAGCGCGGCCACCAGGCGGTCGATGTGCTCGACCGAGGTCCCGATCCCGAAGGACGCGCGGATCGCTCCGGGGATCTCCTGGTGCTCGCCGCGCCGGAGCCGCTCGCGAATCGTGTGCGCGTCGGCGATGCTCACGCCAAGCAGGTGGGTGATGTACGGGTGCGCGCAGAAACAGCCGTGTCGAACGCCGATGGCGTACTCCGCGCTCAGCACCGAGGCGACCAGCGCATGGTGCATGCCGTCGACGGTGAACGTGCTCACCCCGAGACGATCCACGTCGGGGCCGTCCCACAACCGGAGTCGATGCAGGTTCGGCAGGTCGTCGATCTGTCCGTCGAGATATGCGAGCAGGCGCTTCTCGTGCGCGCCGATGTGGTTCATCCCGGTGCGGTCGAGAACTGTGCACGCCGCGCCCAGCGCGATCGCGCCCACAACGTTGGGGCTGCCTGCCTCATGCCGGTCGGGTATCGGCGCCCACTGCACGTCATCGGTGGTCACGTAGGTCACCGCGCCTCCACCAGCCAGCATCGGTTCGGCATCACCGAGCACCGCCGAGGGCCCGATCAGCACGCCGCCCCCGAATGGCGCGTACATCTTGTGGCCGGAGAGCGCCAGGAAGTCGATCCCCATCGCGACCATGTCGATCGTCCGATGCGGCGCCAGCTGAGCCGCGTCGAGCGCGAGGAGCGCGCCGTGCTCGTGCGCCAGCCGCCCGATCTCCGCGACCGGGAAGACTTCGCCGGTGACGTTGCTCGCTCCGGTGATGGCGACGATGCCGATGGGGCGATGGCGATCCTCGAGGGCGCGGCGCAGATCGGCGAGCAGCTGTTCCGGGGACTGGGGCGCATCGAGCAGCTCCACCCGCGCGAGACGCCGCCAGGGCAGCATGTTCGCGTGATGCTCGACGATGGTGCTGAGCACCGCATGGCCGGGGCGCAGCACCACGCAGTGGGTCAGGAGGTTGATCGCCTCGGTGGTGTTTCTGACAAAGATGACTGCATCAGACGACCGGGCGCCGGCGAACGCCGCCACCGCGGAGCGTGCCGCCTCGTACGCCCGGGTCGATACCTGTGAGGCGAATCCGGCGCCGCGGTGCACGCTCGAGTACCAGGGGAGGAATTCGATCACCGCGTCGGCGACAGCCTCCATCGCTGGCGTGCTCGCCGCCATGTCGAGGTTCACGTAGGTGCGCGTCTCGCCGCCGGCGAGTTGCACCTCGAGGTCCTGACCCACGAGGCGGGGGAGGACCGCGCCGCCGCGGCGCCCGGGACGGGTGCGTCGGGACGATTCGGTGATCATCAGTCCTTCGAGGGTACTGCCAACCGTCCCTCGAGGATCACGCTGGCCACGATGTCTCCGCCGAGGTGATACCCGACATCGATCCAGCTCGGCGTCCTGAGGATCACCGCGTCGCAGCGCATGCCGGCACGCAGGATGCCTCGATCGGCCAGGCCGAGGGCGGCGGCGCCGCTCGCCGTGGCCGCCACCAGCGCCTGGGCCGGTGTGAGGCCGCCGAGCGCGACCGCCAGCGAGATCATCAGTGGCATCGACTCGCTGTAGCAGGTTCCCGGGTTGCAATCCGTGGCCACTGCCACGGTGCACCCGGCATCGAGCAGGCGCCGCCCCGGCGGGGGTGGGCCACCCAGGATCAGCGACGCACCCGGCAGGATCACGCCGACCACGCCTGCTTTGCCGAGCGCCTCGAGATCGGTGTTGGTTGCGTGCTCGAGGTGGTCTGCGCTCACCGCGCCCACCTCCGCCGCGAGCAGCGCCCCGCCGCTGCGCGAGCGCTGCTCCGCGTGGATCTTCGGGCGCAGCCGGTGCGCAGCGGCCGCGGTGAAGAGCCGCTCGCATTCGGCGACCGAGTACGCCCCCGCCTCGCAGAACGCGTCGACGAACGTTGCACGCCTGGCCGCGCCGTCGACCCCGCGGGTGCACACATCGTCGAGGTATGCCTCGCGCGATCCATCCGGGGTCGCGTGCAGCGGAAGGTAGGTGGCCACGACATCGGGCAGGTCCTGCCACCGACGCAATTGGTCCGCAGCGTCGAGCTGGCGCATCTCGGCCTCATGCTCCAATCCGTAGCCGCTCTTGACCTCGACGGTGGTGGTGCCGTTGGCGAGCATGCGCAGCGCTCGTTCCCGACCCGCGACCGCGAGATCCTCGACGGTCCCGGCTGCGGTGGAGCGCACTGTCGCGCGGATGCCGCCGCCCGCGGCGGCGATCTCCTCATAGGTCGCGCCCGATGCGCGCTGCGCGTACTCATCGCCGCGGTCGCCAAGCCAGACGATGTGCGTGTGCGCGTCGACGAACCCGGGCACGACCGCCGCGCCGCGAGCGTGCACTTCGAGCGCTCCTCGCGGGACGTCGGATCGGTCAAGCCCCGCCTCGGGACCCGCATACACGATGACCCCGTCGCGCGCGACCAGAGCGGCATCGCGCACCACGCCAGGACCTTCCCCGAGCATCGGATCACACGTGCAGAGCGCGCCGATGCCGTGGACGACGATCGCACTCATGCCTTGGACCGGTTGTGGGCTCGGGTCACCAGCCCACTGCAGAACTTCAGGAATGTCGCGGCCATGAGACGCACGGTCATGCCGTTGACGTCGGCGTTCGCGTCCACCTCGCACAGGTCAGCCGCGACCACGTGAGGATCGGCGCCGAGCAGAAAGGCGGCGCGCAGCAGGTCATCCGGTTGCATGCCACCCGGGAGGCTCGCGGGGCACGCCGGCGCGAAGGCGCGATCCACGACGTCGATGTCGAAGTCGACGTAGACATGCTCGGCCCCGTGTGCCAGGAGCTGTGCGACCGAGGACGCGATGACGGCGTCCATCCCATCGCGCTGCACGGTGTGCAGCGAGACGATGTGAATCCCCTGCGCGCGTGCCCAGTCCGCGTGCTCCCGGGCGTTGCCGAGCGGATGGATCCCGATCTGTGCCACCCGCTCTCCGGGCAGCCCGGCTTCGATCAGCTCGCGGACCGGGGTTCCATTCCGCGACCCGTCGGTCGCCGGACGGCAGTCGTGGTGCGCGTCGATGGTGAGCAGCGCCCATGCACCGGGTTTCGCGCTCATCATCCCGAGCAGTGCCGGACGGGTGAGCGAGTTGTCGCCACCGACGACCACAACATGCTCGGCCGTTCGTGCAGCCGTGTAGGCGGCCTCCTGGATGCGCTCGTGCGCTGCGCGCGCATCGACGTCATCACGATCACCTTCGACGTCGCCGAGGTCTTTCACGCGCAGCTCCGCAAGGTCGACGTACCTTTCCGCGTCCCAGGTCGGGAAGCGTTGCAGCGCCGCGCGGAACGCCGGCGGTGTCGACCATGACTCGACCGGTGTGATCGATGCCCTGGCGATCGGCGCGCCCAGCACCAACAGGTCGGGCATGGCCGGTTCGGTCGCGAGCCACTCGCGAGCGTTCACGCGCCCGGCGCACCCACGTCAAGCATGGGCACGCGCACCCCCCGCTCACGAGCCGCGTCCCGAGCTTCGGGATATCCCGCGTCGGCGTGACGCATGACACCGGTCGACGGGTCGTTGGTCAGAACCAGCTCGCATCGACGCGCCGAGAGCTCGGTGCCGTCGGCGCACACCTGCGCACCCGCGTGAATCGAGAGCCCCATGCCGACGCCGCCACCGTGATGCACCGCGACCCATGTCGCCCCGCTCGCGGTGTTCAGCAGCGCGTTGAGCACCGGCCAGTCGGCGATCGCGTCGCTGCCGTCGCGCATCGCCTCGGTCTCGCGCATCGGGGAAGCGACCGAGCCACTGTCGAGATGGTCGCGCCCGATGACCACAGGTGCCGAGAGCTCGCCACTGCGCACCATGTCGTTGAATCGGAGGCCGGCGAGGTGTCGCTCCCCGGCGCCGAGCCAGCAGATCCGCGCGGGAAGCCCCTGGAACTGCACGCGCTCCCTGGCCAGGCTGAGCCAGCGGTGCAACCCGTCGTGATCCGGAAACAGCTCGAGCATCGCCGCATCGGTCCGCGCGATGTCCTCGGGATCGCCGCTCAACGCGACCCATCGGAACGGGCCCCGTCCCTCGCAGAACTGATCGCGGATGTATGCGGGGACGAACCCCGGATATGCGAACGCGCCGGCGAAGCCACCGATACGCGCCTGGTCGCGTAGTGAGTTGCCGTAGTCGAACACTTCGGCGCCGCGCTGCTGATACTCGACCATCGCCTCGCAGTGGCGCGCCATCGACTCGCGCGACCGTCGCATGTATTCGTCCGGATCGCTCGCGCGCAGCGCCGCCGCCGCCTCGAGGCTCAGCCCGGCTGGGACGTACCCGTTGAGCGGGTCGTGCGCGCTGGTCTGGTCGGTGACGACGTCGATCGCCAGCGACGACTCGAGCAGCGCGGGCAGCGCTTCCGCCGCATTGGCGCACACCGCCACCGACAGGGCCCGGCCCTCCTCGCGCGCGAGGTCACAGCGGCGCACCGCCGCGTCGAGCGTGTCGGCAACCTCGTCGACGTAACCGGTGTCCAGCCGCCGCTGGATGTGAGCGGGATCCACGTCGATGCAGAGCGCGACGCCGCCACTCATGGTGACGGCGAGCGGTTGGGCGCCTCCCATGCCGCCAAGTCCGGAGGTCACCACGAGGCGGCCCCTCAGGCTGCCGCCGAATCGCTTCCGCGCCACCGCCTCGAAGGTCTCGAAGGTGCCCTGGAGGATGCCCTGGGTGCCGATGTAGATCCACGAGCCCGCGGTCATCTGCCCGTACATGGTCAGGCCCAGTGCCTCGAGCCGCCAGAACTCCTCCCACGTTGCCCAGCGGGGCACCAGGAGCGAGTTCGCGATCAGCACGCGCGGCGCCATCTCGTGAGTGCGAGCGACGCCCACCGGCTTTCCCGACTGCACCAGAAGGGTCTCGTCGTCGCGCAGCGATCGAAGCGTTGCGACGATCGCATCGAAGCACTCCCAGGAGCGCGCCGCGCGCCCGGTGCCGCCGTAGACGACCAGCGAATCCGGGTCCTCGGCGACCGCCGGGTCGAGGTTGTTCATCAGGCAGCGAAGCGGTGCCTCGGTCTGCCAGCTGCCGCAGGTGAGCGCATTCCCGTGCGGCGCGCGCACCGGTCGAGCCCCCGCGGTCACCGCAAGGTCACCCCGGCGCCGGCGAGCGCGCCCTGCCATTCGCCGTCGCGTGCCCACGCTTCGGCAGCCTCGAGGTCGCCGCTCAGGATGCGATCGGCGCCGAGCGGCGACGTGCGAGTCCGCAGCGCCGCGATCACCGCGCCGGTGGCGGATGCCGGGCGGAGCGGCTGGCGCATCTCGATCGCCTGGGAAGCCCCGAGCACCTCGATGGCGAGCACGGCGCGAAGCAGTGCGACCGAGCGACGTGTGCGCAGCGCCGCCTCGTAGCCCATCGAGACATGGTCCTCCTGACCGGCGCTGGTGGCGGCGCTCTGCACCGCGAAGGGAGTGGCGGCGTGGCGGAGCGAGGCGACCATCGCCGCGGCCGTGTACTGGGTGATCATCAGGCCGCTGTTGAGCCCCGGTTCGGGACTCAGGAAGGCCGGGAGGCCACGGGAGCGGGCTGGATCGAGCAGCCTGTCGATGCGGCGCTCACTGATGGCGGCGACGTCGGCGCACGCCGACGCGAGCATGTCGGCGGCGTACGCAAGAGCCTGTCCGTGGAAGTTCCCGGCACTGACGACATCCTCGCCGAGAACCACCGGGTTATCGACAACACTGGCTAGTTCGTGCTCGACGGTCTGACGGCAGAAGCCGACCACGTCGCGGGCGGCGCCGTGGACCTGGGGCGCGCAGCGCAGCGAGTACGCGTCCTGCACGGCGTGTCGCGAGGGGCGATGGGACGCGACGATCGGGCTGCCCTCGAGGAGCAGCCGGAGGTTCGCCGCGGAGTCGGCCTGCCCCGCCGCCGGGCGGAGCGCGACCACCCGCTCGTCGTACGCCACCGTTGTGCCGAGCAACGCCTCGACGCTGAGCGCGCAGGCGATGTCGGCGAGGCGAAGCAGGTCCTCGATGTCGTGCACGGCAAGCGCGAGCAGGCTGGTCATCCCATCGGTGCCGTTGATGAGCGCAAGACCCTCCTTCGGCTCGACGTCAATCGGCGTCAGTCGGTGTTCGCGCAGCACCGACGCCCCGTCGACGCGACCGCCACCGTCGGTCACAGCCCATCCCTGCCCGAGCAACACGGTCGCGATCGCGGCGAGCGGCGCGAGGTCACCGGAGGCGCCGAGGGATCCGTGCTCGGGGACCCACGGGATGATGCCCGCCTCGAGCAACCCGAGGAGCGCCTCGACCAGCTCGACGCGGACTCCGGAGAGCCCGGCGGCGAGGGTTCGCGCGCGGAGCAGGATCATCGCGCGGACCACCTCGTCGTCGAGGCGGGGACCCGATCCGGCGGCATGGCTTAGCACGACCGACCGCTGGAGGAGAGCCCGGTCGGCGGGATCGACAGCGCGATCCGCGAGCGCCCCGAACCCGGTGGTGACGCCGTAGACCACGGCGCCTTCGCGGTCGAGCCGGTTGACGACCTCGCGCGCCGGCAGCATCCTGGCCCGAACCCCGGGATCCAGGGTCACGCGCTCGCGCCTTCGAGCCGCGCGCACCACGGCATCGATGGTCAGCGCTCCTCCATCCACGGTGATCATTCGGCGAGCAGCCTACTCGTCCGGCAGAACCCTGCTCTGTGGGCGAGCCGGGCAGCGAGACCGCACCCGCGTGCCGGTGGTACACGCACGTACGTTATGCGTACGTGGATCCGCACCCGGCTCCCCCGATGTCTCCCGTCTCCGAAGCTGTGCCGCCGCCTCCTGCGGCGCCACCGGTGTGGCCGGAGCCCGTGGTCCACCCCGCTCGGCGCTGGCCGATCGTGCTGCTCGTCATCGCCGGGATGGTCACGGCCGTGGCCGGGGTCGCGGTGGGAGCGGCCACCGGCACTGCGGCGGCGGCATCGACGGCTTCGACACTGGCCGCCGGCGGCGACTATGCCCGAGCCATGGCCATCGATGTAGCGATCTCGATGCACTCCGGGCCGCTCTACCTGCTCGATCCGGGCGCGGCGGCGTCCGCCTCGAGTGCCGCAGAGCAGACGCTCATGGCCTGGGCGGCGGCACTCGGCCGCAGGGGCAAGGTCGACCAGGCGGTCGCCCTCTACCGATCGGTCAACGCCACGTCGCTCCGGAAGCAGGCGCTCGACGACCTGGCGGCGCTCCTCTTCAAGACTTCGGCGAATGACGCGGCCGGAGCGGACTACCCGAGCGCCATCCTGAGGCTGGACGAGATCGCCAGGCTTGCGCCGGCAACGCCGGGTGGTCTCCAGGCGGCGCGGCAGCTCCCTGTCGACCAGGCCGGCGAGGCGGGACTGCTGATCATCGCGGGCCGGGCCACCGACGCCGTCTCGATCTTGAACAGCGTGGTCGGTGAGCACTCGGCGCAGGCGACCAGGACCGCCGACAGTCTTTTTCCGTCGGCCCTGCTCGCAGCCGGCGAGGAGGACGTCGCCCACGACTTCTACAGCGAGGCGATCATCGAGCTGCAGAAGCTGGTGACCGATTTCGCGGCAAGCGCCGAGGCAGCGCAGGCGCAGGCGCTGCTCGCGGCACCTCAGGCCGTCTCCGGCACGCTGGTCACCCGCATCGGCGCCCCGGTGTCCGGCCGGGTCCGGCTCAGCTCGAACTACAAGGCGGAGCCCAACGGGATGTACCAGACCAGCGCGCCCTTTTTCTACACGACCTCCGACGCCTCGGGGGATTTCACGTTTACCAATGTGCCGATCGGGGGTCCGTACGTCCTCGAGGTCTTCTCCGGAGGCAACTGGACGACGCTCATCAACCCGGCAAGCAACCAGCCCGCGGACCCGGTGCGGGTGACGGCCCTGATGCCGGTCGTGCTGACGTTCGTGGTGCTTCCCTCGTAAGGACCCCGCTCCCGGCTAGGATGACGAGACGATGGGAGGGGATGAAGAGGGAGTGGTGCGTCTTCGACGCATGCCACGGCGCAGACGCGGTCAGGCGATCGTCGAGTTCGCCGTGGTCCTGCCGCTGTTCCTCTTCTGCCTGATCGGCGCACTCGATGCCGGCCTCTGGGCGGTGCAGTCCTCCGCCGAAGTGTCAGCAGTGGAGGAGGCGGCGATGATCGCCTCATCCGCCGGGTCGAGCCCCGTCTCGGAGACGGCGCCGGATGCTCGAGCGGTCACCGCGGCGATATCCGGCCGCCTGCGCAGCTCGATGTTCGGGACCACCGTCGAAAGCTGGTGCGAGGTGGACGCGAGCGGCGCCTGCGCGCCGGACAGCACGCAGCAGTGCCCGTCGACGCCGGCGGAGGTGCAGGCTGCGGACGGCCCGCGGGTGGTCGTGGTCTGCGTCAGCGAGGCCGACCCGCCGGCCTGCACAACTCCACCCCCAGGGCAGCCGTCGCCCTATCCGCTCGGGTGTAACGACTCGCCGTTGATCACGGTGCGCATCATCGGTTTCGCCGCGTCGTTGGTGCCGCCGGGGTTCGGTCCCGGCGCCGGCGGATTCGAGCTCCCGACCAACATCTCGGCAACGACCCACACGCTTCGCTTCGCACCGTGAGGCGCACGAGGCGCCGTGGCGACGACGCTCAGGCAGTCGTCGAAACCGCACTGGTCATCCCGATCCTCCTGTTCCTGGTCTGCAATTTCGTCGCCGTGATGGTGCAGGTGACCGTGCAGCAGCAGCTGAATTCAGCCACAGCGCTGGCTGCGCAGTCACGGTTCCAGGCGCCCGAGAACGCGGTGGATCCCGCGGGGAGCCAATGCTGCGGCGCGCACGGCCACACCCTCGTGACCGCCGGCCTTCCAACCGGCTGTCGATACGCCGCAGAAACCTTCTACGGAACCATGACCACAGACACGGGCCTGCTCCACTGGCAGACGGCGGCGCTCTGCACTTCCGGCGGTGACAGCGGCAACGGCGCGACTCCGCCGGTGCAACCGGTCGCATACGCCGGGTCACCCGCACATGCTGAGGTGTCCTGCGACATCGGCTCTATCGGGAAAGGGGGCGTCGTCGTCCCCGGCTACGTCGACCGGACGCTGAATCCGCCGTCCGGGCTCGACGTGGTCATCTGCAGTGCATCGGCGTCGCTTGACTTCGCCAACACGCCACTGGCCTGGGGCGTGTTCTGGACGCCGACGTTGCACGCGCAGGCGGAGGCGCTGCCGCCCCCGTTCCGTCAGTGATGTTCCGGGGCACCGGAACGGCGCATGTACGTCAGCGTGGCCAGACCCTCATGGTGTTCGCGCTCGGATTCGCCTTGTTCCTGTTCAGTCTCGTGTGCCTCGTCGCAGACACCGCGTACCTGTACGTATGGTCTGGGCGCGTCCAGGACGCCGCCCAGCTGAGTGCGCAATCCGGAGCCGACTCGGTCGATCCGCGCTATCTCTACGAGGACACCGGATCGTGCCCCGGCGCGACGTGCGCGGTGCCGATCGTCGACATCAACCCGCAGGATCGCGACGGAGCCCTGTACGCCTTCGAGCGCTCATGCATCCAGGCGGGCGATCAGTCGGCGCAGATACCCCGTGACCCGGCGAACGCACTGGTGCTGAAGACAGCCGACGACCCGCAGGTGCCAGAGGGAACCGTCTGCGCCAGCGACGGATGCCGCGTGTACGCGCAGGTCACCCGGGTGGTACGGCTGCCCATTCCCCTGCCGGGATTCCCCAGCACCATCACGGTGCGCGGCTCCGGTTACGCCGCTCCTGTGGTCGGCACCAGCGTTGCGACGTCCACGTGCACCGGCACCGCATGGGTCCCGGCGCCGCCGCCACGCTGAGCGGCCCGATACCACGGCGCGGTTAAGCTCGGCGGGTGCTGATCCGTGAGCCCGCCCTGTGGCGCGATATTCCTGTCCGCGGCGAGATCCTCGACGCGTCGGCGAGCGAGCTGAGCGGTCTCGAAGCGCTGCGCCGCGTGCGCGCGCAACCACCCATGGGACGGCTCACCGGACTCACGTTCGACGGTGCGGACGCGGGGACGGCCGCATTCAGCCTGCCGGTTTCGCGGTGGTTCGAGTGGTCGCGCGGCGCTGTCCTCGGTGGCACGTTGGCGCTCGCGGCGGATGCCGCTCTCGGCTGCGCGCTGCAATCGTTGCAGCCGCCGCACACTCAGTACACGACCGCCGAGATGTCGATGACATACCTGCGTCCCGCACGCGTCGGATCGGTCATCACCGCCAAGGGCCGCGCCATCCACACCGGGCGCACCATGGGCCTGTCGGCGGGCCAGGTGATTGACGGGGACGGGCGGCTGGTTGCGTACACGACGTCGCGCATGCGCATCTTCGGGGAAGCGGCTGCCGGGGGACACTCGCGGGGCGGCACCGCCCCGCCACCGGCTTCTTCGAACGCGCCTGCTGTGGCGGACGACGGTCCTGACCCATACCTCCGAATGGTGTCGGGCGACCGGATCGACGAGAGCGAATTCCTGACGCGAAGCGGCGTGGAGATCATCCATTCGCAAATACGCGGAGAGCTGCCCCTGCCGCCCCTGCATCATCTTCTGGGCGTCGTCCCGACCGAGGCGACGCTTGGCGCAGCCTCATGCTCGATGCCCCTGACCGCCTGGCTCGCCACGCCGTTCGGATGGCCGCAGGGGGGATTCATCGTGCTGCTCGCGGATCTCGCGCTCGCTCTCGCGACGCAGACGACCCTCGCCAAGGGCGAGGGGATGGCCTCGGTGGATATCAAGGTGAACTTCCTGCGGCCGGTGGCCGGCGACGGCAGCCGCATCGAGGCGAGGGCCAAGGTGGTGCATCGGGGCAGGACCTTGACCGTGGCGACTGCTGAGGTGCTCGGCGCCGACGGCCGGCCGGTCGCGCTCGCCACCGGCTCGGCCGCTCTGCTCGGCACCTGACCTCAGGCGATCTCGCGCTCGCCACCGCCGGCTCGAGGCCGGCGCATGTCCGGACCCTGCACGCGCACGCCGAGGTCGCGCGCGATCTGCCGGCCGTCGGGGCTGCCCCAGCCACTGGCGAGATCCCAACCGCGCCCGGCACGGTATGGACCGCCGGTGTCGCCGGACGTCACGTCGTTGAAGCCCCGTCCGCGTCGGGCGTACAGCGCGGGGTGCGGTAGTCCTATCCGGTGCCCCAACTGCGCGGACACCAGCGTCCACAGGGCCGTGTACATCGGCGCAACAGCGGAGGTGCCGCCGGTCGACCGGAGGCGGCGCAGCGCCACAACGTTCCAGCCGGTCAGGGGGTCGGCGTTGCCGGAACCGTCGGGGAGACCCCGGCCGAGTCCACCGCCATCGGCTGACCGCGGCCTGATGCCGAGTGCGGCCTGGTACGCGGGGACCGGGAACACGGTGCTCACCCCGCTCCCGGCCGCGCCGGCGCCTCGTGAAAGCTCGTTCCACACGGTCTCGGTCCGGATCCGGCCGCGTGCCGCGAGCAGCGTCGTTCCTCCGCATGCCCAAGCGTGCGGACTCGATGCCGGGAATTCCGGGTGCTGATATCCGTCGACCTCATCGTTGGTCGACCCGGCATCACCG
>CABECQ010000124.1_pt1 | contig 14914 bp, 14 predicted proteins | sample 3132861 | NCBI WGS metagenome assembly CABECQ01 (sample SAMEA5534327, study PRJEB31848) | metagenome | biome: tundra; feature: field; material: soil | place: USA | collected 2013-05 | depth 0.15 m | reverse complement strand
GTAGAACGCCGGGCTGAAAACCCACGGCGCCTGCTGACGCATCATCAACCGCATCCCACCCGCTTCGGCGACACGCCCCCACGCATCGAAAGCGGCGCGTGTATATGCGTCGGGCTTCGCGTAGGTGTTCGCGAGCACCACCGAGCGCAGGTCCGCGGGGTACGACAGCGCATATTCCTGCGCGATCAAGCCACCCATCGAGACACCGACGAGGTGGAAGCCGCTGAGGCCGAGGGCGTCGGCCAGCGCCTTGGTATCCGCTGCCATGTCGCGGCTCGAGTACGGTCCCGTGGGAAGCGACGTGCGTCCCACCCCGCGGTTGTCGAAGGTGACCACGCGCAGCCCGGCTTCGACCAACGGGCCGACCTGCATCGCCCAACCCTCGAGATCGTCGCCCACACCGTTGACGAGCAGCACGGTCTCAGCGCCCTCGCCGGTGATGCGGTAGTGGATGTCCAGGCCGTTGGCAGGCACGATCGGCATCGCGTTAACTCCCGAGACCGCGCGCATCGATCGCGTTCCGCCACAGGTCGACCGAGGAGCGCAGATCGGTGATGACCTGATCGTCGGGATCCTCGAAACCGGGAATGATCTCGAAGATCAGGTCCACCGTCCCGGCGCCGGCCGCTTCCAGCGTCTCGAGGACCTTTGCCGGCTCGATGATGCCGGTGGCGTTGTGCTCGTCGGTGAAAGCCCAGTGGTGGTCGCCGAGGCCGTCGGTTTGCTGCAACTGCACCTCGGCGAGGCGGCCGCCAAAGCGCAGGAGCCAGGCGTACGGATCGCGTTCGGCGCCTGCGGTCCCGGGCACGCAGTGATGCCCCACGTCGAGGCAGAGCCGCCAGGGGACATGCTCGGCGTCGCCGTCGGTGAGCAGCTCATCGACCTGCGCCATCGTCGACGGATCGCGAACCGACACCATGTTCTCGATGAGCAGGTACTCGAGGCCCGCGGCCCCGGCGTGGGCGGCGATGGTCTCGAGATCGCGCTTCAGGCCATCCCAGCGTTCGGCACGCCGCTCCCGAATCCTCCAGTCAGGCACGCTCATCGCGCCGACATGGCCGCCCGTCGCCCGGGCGCCGAGCGCCGCAGTCACATCGATGATGGTGCGAAACCACTGCAGTGCAGCCGTGCGCCGCGCCTCATCCGGGTGCATGAGCAGGTCGAGCGTGTAGGCGGCGAGACCGGTGAAGGTGGCATGCGCCTGGAGCCCATTGGCGTCGAGCGCGGACCGCTGTCGTTCCACGGAATCGCGGCTGCCTCCGAAGGTCTCGATGCCTTCGAGCAGGTCGAGGGACAGCTCGACGAGATCGAGCCCGAGGTCGTTCCGGACCACCGACGCCCAGTCGGCGGGGCGCGGCCAGCGTTTCAGCGCGAAACAGGTGTTGATGCCGAGGTTGACCTTCACCCGCCCCCTCCCGCATCGCGTTGCCCGGAGTCTGCGCCACCGTGGAGCGTGGCCGACGCGACCACGGTCCTGTAGCGCTCGTATACTGCCGAGTATCTGTCGTGATTGGCAGGATCCGGTTGGATCGCCACATCGGGGCGGCAGGCGGTCGCGACTGCCGCCCCGGGATCCGGGTAGATGCCGACGCCGAGCCCGGCGAGCATCGCCACCCCTGAGGTCGTGGCGTCGCCGGGAATGCGAGACACGGGGATGCCGAGCACGTCCGCCTTGATGCGATTCCACGTTCGCAGCGATGCCGCGCGGCCGGAGACGCGCATCTCGGTGGCGGGCGTGCTTGCGTTCCCGAGATCCTCGACGTGCGCGCGAATTGCGAAGGCCACGCCCTCGAGCGCCGCTCTCGCGAGGGCTCGCCGGTCATGGCGCACCGAGAGGCCGATGAGCGCGCCTCGGAGGGTTGGGTCGTCGCGCTCGCCGTCGCCGAGAACCGGGACGAAGAGCAGGCCGTCCGAGCCGGGGGGCACCTCGCTCGCTTCACGATCGAGCTGTGCAAAGTCGGCCGCGCGCAGATGACCGGAGCGGCCTCCGTAGGTGAGCGACGCGAGCCAGTCGACCGCCTCACCTGCCGTGTTGATGCCTACCTCGGTGACGTAACCTTCGGGCCCGACCGCGCTCGGATAGTGGGTGATCGCCGGGTCGCTGGTGGGCTCGCTCACCACCGTGTTGAGACAGGTCGAGCTGCCCGCCATCTCGCTCACCGGTCCGGGCGACGTGACCCCGGCACCGAATGCGCACGCGATGCTGTCGCCGGCGCCGGCAACCACCGGGATCGTCTCGGCCAGCCCGAAGCGTCGGACGAGCGACGGGCGCAGCTCACCGACGATGCTCCATGAAGGATTGGGGACCGGCAGCTGGTCCATGTCGAGTCCCACCGCCTCGACCAGCTCGGGTGCCCAGCGGCGCCCCCTGAGATCCAGGAGCGCGCTCGCCGCGGCCATGCTCCAGTCGGTGACCGCCTCACCGGTGAGGGTGAGCGCAAGGAGTTCGGTGGGCTGCAGAAACAGTCGCGTTGCGGCGAAGATCTCCGGCTCGTGGGCGCGAATCCAGAGGATCTTCGCGGCGACGTGGAAGGCTGCCGGCACGTGGCCGGTCAGCGCGTGCAGTCGCTCGACGCCGAAGGTCTCGCGAAGCGACGCGGCCTCGGCAACGGCACGGTTGTCCCGGTAGATGAGCCCGAGGCGCAGCGGCTCGCCACGGCGATCGATCGGAACCACCGACGGGCACTGCCCGGTCAGCCCGATGGCGCGGATGCTGGGGCGGTTCCCCAATTGCTTGACCAGCGCGCCGAGGGCGGAGAGTGATGATGACCGCCACCGGCTCGCATCCTGTTCCGCCCATCCGTCGCGCGGCATGTACGTGGGATATGGGCGGCGAACCTCGAGGAGCATCTCGCCGTCTGCGTCGTACGCGGTGGCGCGTGCTCCCGATGTGCCCACGTCAACAGACACGAGTGTTTCGGGACGGGTCGCGGCCACGCCGATCTACCCGCGAACCAGCTGCTGTGCCTTGACCTTATCGCCGTCGAGGGTGATGAGCGCCCCGTTGAGCGCGCCGGTCGAGTAGTCGCTGCCCGGGTTGATCACCACCGTACGGCCGATGCGGCGGATGCCCGACGACTCGTGAATGTGTCCGTGCAATCCGAGCAGCGGCTGGTAGATCTGTTCGGCGTCGCGCACTGCGGTGCTGCCGACCGCCACCATGCGCACCTGGCCGAGGGTTGCCTGCACCTGGAGATTCGCATCCAGGAGCGGGGCCTCGTCGAGCTGGGTGCCGAACGGAGGGGCATGGAGGTTGAACACCGCGCGCTCCGGATGCTCCAGAGCAGGAACCATCGCGTCGATCGAGGCGCGCAGGTGATCCTCGTCCTGCTCGCGATAGGTATGCCACGGGGTCACGTTCGAGTACCCGCAACTGATCATCTCGTGCTCATCGTCGAGCCAGACGACCTTGCCCTCGTCGTGGGTGCCCCACGGGGCGCTGTCGAGCAACGCGCTCAACTCCTCAGGGTCGTCGTTGCCGAGCATGAAATACAGAGGAATGCCGAGTGGCCGCAGGCGCGCGTCGGCGAGGTCGAGCCACTCGGTGAGCCGCTCGCGCATGAGGCGCAGGAACAGCTCGTCGAGGCCGCCGTTCGCATCCATCGCCTCGAGCTCGCCCGGGTCGGCGCGGTACGGGTAGTAGCCGTGGTCGGCGATCAGCTTCTCGAGCGCCGTCAGCTCGGGGCCCTCGACGACGTCGTAGTCGGTGCCGACGAAGCGGCATTGCCAGCGCCCGCCGGGTGCGCGGACGATCGACTGGATCGCCTTCCCGGCCACGTCACCGCCGAGGATCAGAACCTTCGCCTCATAGATCTTCGCGGCGTTGATGAACTTGCGAAAGCACACGCTCGATCCGTGCAGGTCGCTGACGAAATAGATCCTGGTCTTCGCCATGTCAGGCGGGAACCGCCTCACGCGCGCGGTGCACGACGTTCATGAACCGTATAGCGCGCTCGCGGTCGACGGGGTTCCAGATGATGCCATCCTGTTTCAGGCTGGTGCCGACAAAGACGCCGTCGGCGATGGAGAGGATCTTGTCCACGGTCTCCTCGCGCACGCCGGTGTTGGCGAGCACCGGCATGCCAGGAACCGCCTCCTTGGCCTCGGAGAGCTCGGCGACGTGCGTCGCTGTTCCCGTGATCTGTCCGCTGATGAGGATGGCATCGACGCCGAGGTACTGGGCGCTTCTCGCCCGCATGGCGATCGAGCGATTCCCGAGGCTGCTTGCGAATTCCGGCGTGATGTTGCTGAACATCGCGACAGAGCCGGCGCCGATCCGCTCGCGATAGGCGGCGATCGCCCCGAAGTCGGGTTGCATCAGCCCGAGGTCACTCTCGAACACTCCGGTGAATACCTCGCGGACGAATGAGGCGCCGGTTGCGCGTGCGACTGCGAGGCTCGAGACCGGGTCCCACACGAGGTCGATGCCGAACGGACGGGTGATGAGGTCACGCACCTGACCGATGACCGCCGCCATGCCTGCGGCAACCTCGGGGCCGACGTGCATCTGATACGGCAGGTCGGCCTCATTGCAGAACAGGAAACCGTCGACTCCGGCGGCCTGGAGCGACTCGAGGTCACGCTCAACGGTTTCCACGAGATGGCGCATGCCGGCTGCGCGATCGTGACGGGGGCGACCCGGCATCGCCGGAAGGTGCAGCATCGCGATGATCGGTTTGTCCACGCCGAACAATCGACGGAGCAGAGTCATGCCGGCCTGCGCACGTCGGTGAGGGGCGTGCGGCCATTCTCCGTCGGGCGGAGCAGTGAGCTCTCCGTTCCTGCGACGACCACCTCGATGCCGGCCTGCTCGATTCGCTCGATCTCCTCGGCGTCCGCACTGATGTCGGTCACGATGGTCGATACCTGCTCGATCGGGATCACGGTGCTCATGGCCACCGCACCGAATTTCGAGCCGTCGGCGATGACCAGGATCCGTTCGGTGCGCTCGAGACCGCCGCGGATGACATCGGCGTCGCGATCGTCCAGCTCGGTGATCCCGCGGCGTGCGGAGAGCCCGGCGGCTCCGATCACCGCGGTGTCGGTGTTAAAGCGGCGGACCGCTTCCACGGCCGATGCGCCGATGCAGGTCAGCTCGTCCTGGCGAACCAGGCCGCCCGCGATGATCACGCGCACATTGCGGGTTCCGAGCAGGCTCGCCACCGCGAGCGACGGTGTGATCACCATCAGGTCTTCGCGCACCGGGAGGTATCGAGCGAAATTCTCGACGGTGGTTCCGATCCCAAGGAACATGGCGCGCACGCCAACCGTCAGCTCGGCCGCACGCTTGGCGATGATTCGCTTCTCTTTCGCGTGGTGAAGCGTGCGTGCGAGAGCGCCGACCTCGAAGGTCCGGACGAGGTGTGTGGTGGCGCCGCCATAGGTTCGCCGCACGAAACCGTCGCGCTCGAGCCGGCGCAGATCTCGGCGTATGGTCATCTCGGAAACCTGGAAGTCGCGAGCCAGCGTGCTGACCTCGATGGCCTGGTCCTCCGCTACGCGCTCAAGCACCTTCAGGCGCCGTTCGACCGCTAACACTCCGCGCGTCTCCTCCTGTGGACCAGTGTCCTTGGTATGTCGGGTTTTGACCGGAAGGTGTCCCTCCGTGTCCATAGCCCTTGACACTCGTGTTCGATTGTGTTCAAACTCTGCAGGTTTTCGACGCGAGTGTCAAGTTGGTGGCGGTGGACCACCGGAGGGTCGCCATGGCAAGCGCGAGCAGGCTGTTCGTTCGCAACAGCACGGGTCTGGTGCGCTCTGCGTCGGCTGTCGATGCCACGATCTTCAACGCGGTCATCTCCGCCCCGGTCGGGTCGACGATCGCGTACTCGATCTTCTTTGCGCTCGTCGCATTCCCCGGGGCCGACGTCGTCGGGGTGCTGATCCTGGTCGCGATCATCAACATTCCGGTCCTGATCATGTTCGCGCTCCTCGGAGCCAGCATGCCCCGGGTAGGGGGCGACTATGTATGGGTCAGTCGCGTGCTCTCACCGCCGTTGGCGCTCGTATCGAACCTCTGCATGATCATGGGCGGCCTTCTCGGAGCCGCGTTCTTCGCGAAGTTCTTCTCGGTGCTCGCGCTCGGGCCCGTTCTCGCCGCGCTGGGAGAGATCTTCAACAACACCCATTTCATAGATTGGGGGAACGCGTTTCAGACCAACAACAGCTGGATCCTCGGAGCGTCGCTGTTCATGGTCGCGCTGCAGACTCTGATTCTCATCAGCGGCACCAAGGCGACCTTCCGCTGGCAGAACTACTCGTTCCTCATCGCGATGGCAGGCACGATCGTCGCCTTCATCGTCCTGCTCATCGGCAGCCAGGGCGACTTCTTCACGCATTTCGACGCGCTCAACCGGAGCTTCGGCGGAGGCAACGTCGCGGCCGTGATCAAGGGAGCGCCAGGTGCGGCGGCTGCAGCTCCCAGCTTCTTCAGCGGTGCGACCCTGCCGACGCTCTTCTCCATCCAGGGTTTCATGATGTGGAACTTCTGGTCGGTGTACATGTCCGGCGAGTTGAAGAGTGCCTCGAACCGGCGCCGTCAGCTTTCGGTGATGTTCGGCGCGCTCACTTGGGACACCGTCCTGCTGGTCATCGGCGTCCTGCTCCTCTTCCGTGTTGCCGGGTACAACTTCGTCTACGCGCTCAACGCCGCGAGCACCGCCTACAAGATCCCGTCAGGACCGTTCTATCCCTTCCTCGCATCGCTCGTGTTCAACACGCCGATCCTCACGATCATCATCATGGGGTCGTTCCTGTTCTGGTCATTGCCGTCCATGATCGCCAACACGTTCATGCCGATCAGGTCGTTCTTCGCGTGGTCGTTCGACCGCCTCATGCCCGAGAGCCTGGCGAACGTGAACGAGCGGACGCACTCGCCGGTCAACGCGATCATCGTCACCAACGTGATCATCGCCGCACTGGTGGTCTGGAGCGTGATCGGGAATCAGTTCCAGCTGGTGCTCGGTCTGATCGTGCTTGCCGGCGCCCTGGCGGTGATCATCGTCGGCCTTGCCGCCATCGCCTTGCCAATTCGGCGGCCGGATCTGTATCGAGCGTCTCCGGCAAACGTCAGGTTCCTCGGAGTACCGGTGCTCTGGATCGCCGGAACGCTGTCGATCCTCGAGTTCATCGGCATCATTGCCATCTCATTCATCAACCCACTCTCGGTCATGAACGGCAACCGTGCCGACTGGTGGTGGATTCCAGCATGGCTCGGCGGCCTGATCGTGGGAGGCGCACTCCTCTATTACGTGCCGCGCTTCATCCGCGCCCAGCAGGGCGTCAACATCGGGTTCGTCTACAAAGAACTCCCGCCGGAGTGAGCGACTCTGCCCCTTGGTTGGAAGGGCGGTCGGTGATCCCACCGGCCGCCCTTACCATGTCCTGATGCTCACCGGACCCCGCTGATGGCGGAGCACGACACTCTCATCCTCTCCGACATCCGCGAGGAGGCAAAGCGGCTCGCCGAGGCGGCGGTGACGCTCGGGCTTTCGGCGCGGCTCATCGGTGGGCTCGCCATCTGGCTGCGCTGCCCGAGCGTCCGCGAGGGGCCGTTCGCGCGGTCGTATGACGACATGGACTTCGCGATCAGCGCGGCGGCCGGCACCAAGTTCAAGGTGCTGCTCATGACCCAGGGTTACCTTCCGGATCAGTTCTTCAACGGTCTGCACGGCGCGACGCGTCTCTATTACGGAGAGCCTGCGGGACGATGGTCAATCGACGTGGTCATCGACGAGTTGGTGATGTCGCACAAGCTCGATCTGCGTGGCCGCCTTGACGGCTCAGCGCCGACGATCCCACTCGCGGACCTGCTGCTCACCAAGCTCCAGGTGTGGGAGATCAACCGCAAGGATCTCGGGGATACCGTATGCCTGCTCGCGGACCACGCTCTGAGCGAGGACGACGATGATGCCGATGGCATCAGCCTCCCTCGAGTGCGCTCGGTGCTGGGCAGGGACTGGGGCTTTCATCACACGGTCGAACGCAACCTGCAGAAGGTCGGGGAGTTGTGGTCGCGCGAGCGCCTCCCGGCTGCGACCCACGATGTCGCCGCTCAGGTCGAATCGCTGCAGCGAGCGATCGAGGATGCGCCCAAGTCGCGGGCGTGGCGGCTGCGCAGCCGCGTCGGTGAGCGCATTCGCTGGTACGAGACCCCCGAGGAAGTCAAACACTGACGGTGGCGCTCCGGCACTAGACTCTCCGGCGTGCCCCACACCAACGCGCCATTCGTCATCGATGCCCAGGAACCGCACAGCCTCGATTTCCCCGCAGTCACCGGTGTCAATCACGGCGCCCTCAAACTCTCGAAGACCTTCACCGGCGCGATCGAGGCAACCAGCACGGTGGAGATGCTGTACACGCGGACTCCGGGAGAGGGCGGGTCGTTCGCGGGCGCGGGATATGTTGCGCTGGAGCTCATCATCGGAGCAGTCGACGGCCGGTCCGGCAGCTTCGTGCTCCTGCACATCTCGACTGTCGTCGGGAACGAACCGCCGCTGAGCAGGTATCTCATCTCACCCGGCTCGGGCACCGGTGAGCTGGCGGGGATCTCCGGCGTCGGGCTGATCACGATCGGCGACGACGGGTCGCACACCCTGCACCTCGACTACGAGTTGGCATAACGGGTGGCGCCATCGAACTGAGCGGAAAGGTCGCCGTCGTCACCGGTGGGGCCAGTGGCATCGGCGCCGCGTCCTGCCGGGCGCTTGCGGCCGCCGGCGCTCAGATCGCGGTCGTCGATCAGGACCGGCAGGGGTGCGAGCTGGTGGCAGCCGAGGTTGACGGGATCGCCGTGCTCGCCGACGTCAGCGACGAGTCGTCGGTCAATGCCATGGTCGCCGAGGTCACGTCCCGTCTCGGTCCCATCGACATCTGTTTCAGCAACGCCGGCGTGGCGACCGGCGGCGACATCTTGACCACCGAGCCCGAGGTCTGGAATGCCCAGTGGGCGGTGAATGTCATGGCCCATGTCTACGCGGTGCGGGCCGTGCTCCCCGGAATGCTCGAACGAGGGACCGGTTACCTCGTGCACACCGCGTCGATCGCCGGCATCCTCACCAGCCACGGCAACGTCACCTACGCAACCACCAAGCACGCGGTCGTCGGTCTCGCCGAGTGGCTGTCGATCACGTACCACCATCGCGGCATTCGGGTTTCGTTGATCGCGCCGCTCGGTGTGAGAACGCCCATGCTGGAGCGTGCCGATCCCCGTTTCGCCGCAGCGGTGGCCGGTCCGATCAAGAAGCCCGAGGACGTCGCCCTCTCGGTGGTGGAGGCGATCCGCGACGAGCGCTTCCTGGTGCTCTCCGATCCGATCGCGCAAACGTGGATACAGCGTAAGACGGACGATCCCGAGCGCTGGCTGCGCGGCATGCGCAGGGTGCAGCAGCAACTGGAGGAAGGAGCAGTTCCCCCAAACTAACCGGCCGGCGTGGGCCGCAGCGCGATGTCGATGTCGACGGTGTACCAGCGTCCGCTGATGCCAGCAGGCTCTGCTGCATCGTCCGGATCGTGCACCGCAAACGCACGCACCAGCGACTGCTTGACGCCGAAGACGACGTCGGATTCGAGGTACCGGCTCTCCGAATCGAACACGTGGGTCGTGACCGGTACGTGCCCGTCCGCCGACACCATGAAGTGGATGTGCGCCGGCCGCCACGGATGCCGTCCCGTTGCCTGCAGCATCCTGCCGACCGGACCGTCGTCGGGAATCGGGTAATCCACCGGTCGCACGGTTCGAAACGCGAAGGCGCCATCGCCGTCGGTCTGAAACCGGCCGCGTAAGTTCTCCGGTGACTGGGTGTGGTCCTGCACCGCGTACAGTCGATTGGTCGCGTTCTGCCACACGTCGACCGTCGCGCCGGGCAGAGGGCCGCCCGACGTGTCCCGGACGTGACCGGTGACGAGCAGGGGTTGATCGCCGAGATCGTCGGTGATCGCATCGCCGTTGGACCGCCACGGTGAGCCCTCGACGTAGAACGGGCCCAGCACCGTCGACTCCGTCGCAGAGCTCCCGGCTCCATGGTTGATGAGGTCGACGAGCATCGACAGCCCGAGCGTGTCCGAGAGCAGGATGAACTCCTGACGCTGATCGGTTGTGACGTGTCCCACATCGGTCAGGAAGCGGATGCCCGCCATCCATTCCGCATCGGTGAGCGACTCCTCGATGGCGAACTCGTGCAGATGCCGGATGAGCCCTGCGACCAGCGCACGCAGCCGCGGGTCGGAGCAGTTCTCGAGCCGTGCGATCACCTGCCTGGTGAAATCACGTGCGGCGGTGTCAGTTGGTGTCAGGTTGTCGCCCATTCGTACCCCACGTAATTCTCCGCGAGGCTCGTCGAAGCCGCGCGCGAGTCGACCGTATATGCGAGCTGTGCAAGCTGCAACTGCGCGTGGCAGGCATCATGATCCGGGAAGCGATGCAGCATCGAGGTCATCCACCACGAGAAGTGCTGCGCTCTCCAGACGCGGCGCAGGCAGTTGGCCGAGTACTCGTCGAGCAACCGCGTGTCGCCCGCGGTGTAGAAGGCGGCGACCGCATGGGCAAGCACGCTCACGTCGCGGAGCGCCAGGTTCAGGCCCTTGGCCCCGGTCGGGGGCACGATGTGCGCCGCATCGCCGCTCAGGAACAACCGCCCGAACTGCATGGGTTCAACCACAAAGCTGCGCATCGCCGAGACGCCCTTCTCGGTCACCGGCCCCTCAGCGAGCGACCAGCCGCCGGCTGCAAGCCTGGTCCGCAGCTCTTCCCAGATGCGCGCGTCCGGCCAGTCTCCGATGCGCTCATCCGCGGGAACCTGCAGGTAGAGCCGGCTCACCGTGGGGGATCGCATGCTGAGCAGCGCGAACCCGCGCTCGTGGTAGCAGTAGATCAGCTCCTCGCTCGAGGGCGCGATGCCCGCAAGGATTCCGAGCCAGGCAAACGGGTACTCGCGCTCGTAGGTCGTCAGCACGCCGGCCGGGATGCTGTCTCGTGACATGCCGTGGAACCCGTCGCACCCGGCGATGATGTCGCAGTCGATCGACATGCTCGCGCCATCGAGAAGAAAGCTCACCGACGGCTGATCGGATCGGATGTCATGGAGCTCCACGTCGCTCACCTCGAAGAGGATCGGATGACCCGCCGAGAGGCGGAGCGCGATCAGGTCTTTGACGATCTCCTGCTGACCGTACACGGTGATACCGCGTCCGCCGGTGAGCTCACCGAAATCGATGCGGTGATCGCTGCCGCCGAAACGCAGCTGGATGCCGTGATGCACCAGGCCTTCGCTCCGCATCCGTGCTCCGGCACCGGTGGCGTCGAGCAGGTCTGCACTTCCCTGTTCGAGCACGCCCGCCCTCACCCGGTGCTCAACGTACGTACGGGTGCGCGACTCGATGACGACCGACTCGATGCCTTCGAGGCTGAGCAGATGGGCGAGCATCAACCCCGCGGGACCCGCTCCGACGATCGCCACCTGCGTGCGCATGAGACTGGCACCCCGCACTTCTGGGTTGGCGAAGTTCGCATAGCGAACTCACGTTCCTTGGATGAACGTAGCATATGGTTCCGACGGTGGACAACCTTCGCGAGTGCCGGCTGATCACCGAAAAAGCTATGGTTACCGACACGAGTGTGCGCTACGCGAACATGTTGATTTGTGAGCATGGCTGAGATCGTCTCGCTGTCCGACGGCATCGCCGCGATCGTGCACGACGGCGATACGGTGGTGATGGAGGGCTTCACCCATCTCATCCCCTTCGCGGCCGGGCACGAGATCATCCGCCAGCGACGCCGCAATCTCACCCTGGTGCGAATGACCCCCGACCTCATCTACGACCAGCTGATCGGGATGGGATGCGCCACCAAGTTGATCTTCTCGTGGGGGGGCAACCCGGGCGTCGGCTCCCTCCATCGGTTCCGCGACGCGGTCGAGAACTCATGGCCGCTTCCCCTGGATCTCGAGGAGCACAGTCACGCGGGCATGGCCAACCGGTATCTCGCCGGGGCGAGCGGCCTTCCGTTCGCGGTGCTGCGCGGCTACGTCGGCACCGACCTTCCCGCGCAGACCGACACCATCCGTCCGATCACCTGCCCCTTCACGGGCGAGGTGCTGACTGCGGTCCCGGCGCTGTCACCCGACGTGACCATCATTCACGCGCAGCGCGCAGACCGGAAGGGCAATGTCCAGATGTGGGGCATTCTCGGCGTGCAGAAGGAAGCCGTGCTTGCTGCGAAACGGTCGCTGATCACCGTCGAGGAGATCGTCGACAGCCTCGATCCCAAGCCACAGGAGGTCGTGCTCCCATCGTTCGCCACCACCTACATCGCGGTGGCACCGGGCGGCGCGCATCCCTCCTACGCGCAGGGATATTCCTTGCGGGACAACGCCTTTTACACGGAGTGGGACGCGATCAGCAAGGACCGCGAGACCTTCCTCCGCTGGATGGACGAGAACGTGATTCGCCGGGCGCCCGCGGCGTGACCGCCGCCTACACATCCGACGAGATGATGACCGTCGCCGCCGCACGGCAGCTGCACAACGGCACCGTCTGCTTTGTCGGCATCGGCCTGCCGAGCACGGCGGCGAACCTCGCCCGCGCCACCAGCGCGCCCGACGTCGTGCTCATCTACGAGTCGGGAACGCTCGGCGCCAAGCCGGATCGCCTGCCGCTGTCGATCGGCGACGGCATCCTCGCGGAGACCGCGGATGCGGTGGTGAGCGTGCCGGAGGTCTTCAACTACTGGTTGCAACCTGGCCGGATTGACGTCGGCTTCCTCAGCGCCGCCCAGATCGACCGCTACGCCAATATCAACACCACAGTGATCGGCGCCGACTATCGCCACCCCAAGGTGCGGCTTCCAGGCGCGGGGGGTGCCCCCGAGATTGCCGCGTCGTGCCGCGAGGTCGTGGTTGTGCTGCGCCAGACCCCGCGGACGTTTGTGGACCGCGTCGACTTCATCACCTCGGTCGGCTTCGGTCAGGGACCTGGCGATCGCCAGCGGCTCGGTCTCAGCGGCTCGGGGCCGCGGGTGGTCATCACCGACTTCGGCATCCTGACCCCGGATCCGGAGACCTGCGAGCTCACGCTCGTGAGCGTCCACAACGGATCGACCGCCGAGGATGCGCGCGCCGCGTCCGGCTGGCCACTCGCGGTGTCGCCCGAGCTCTCGACCACCGCCCCGCCGACCGAGGAAGAGCTCACTGTGCTGCGCCGTCTCGAGGCGACCAAGGGCGCGTGAGCGAGGACGTCTTCATCCTGGACGCGGTGCGCACGCCCATCGGCCGGCACGGGGGAGCGCTTGCGGGTGTGCGCCCGGATGACCTTGCAGCCGGGGTGATAGCGGGGCTCGTCACGCGCAGTCCGTCGCTCGACTCCGCAGCGATCGGCGACGTGGTCTTTGGCGACGGCAACGCCGCGGGCGAGGACAACCGAAACGTCGCTCGCATGGCGCTGCTGCTCGCCGGCGTGCCGCCGAGCGTCCCCGGCACCACCGTGAACCGGCTCTGCGGGTCGGGGCTGGAGGCGGTGATTACCGCGAGCCGTGCGATCGCGGTCGGCGACCACTCGATCTGCGTCGCCGGTGGTGTGGAATCGATGAGCCGCGCCCCCTGGGTGCTGCTCAAGCCGGAGCGCGGGTACGCGCGCACCAACGAGACGCTCTGGTCGACGACACTCGGCTGGCGCATCGTCAATCCGCGCATGCCATCGGACTGGACGATCTCGCTCGGCGAAGGCGCGGAGCTGCTCGCCTCGAAGTACTCCATCAGCCGCGAGGAGCAGGATGCGTTCGCGTTGCGCAGTCATCGCAGGGCAGCCGCGGCGTGGGATTCGGGGCGATACGCCGGTGAGGTTGTCCCCGTGGATGGCATCGACCTCGGCCGGGACGAGTGCTTTCGCCCCGATGCGTCGATCGACGCCCTGGCCAGGCTGCGCCCCGCGTTCCGTCCCGACGGCACGGTGACCGCCGGGAACGCCTCGCCGTTGAACGACGGCGCCGCGGCGGTGTTGCTTGCCGACGCTGAGGGTGCGCGCCGAGCCGGTCGCGAGCCGCTGGCTCGCATCGTCGCACGTGGCGTCAGCGCGGTCGAGCCGCCCCTCTACGGCATCGGACCCGTCGCCGCAGCCAACGGTGCGCTCGCGCGCGCGGGTATCGGGTGGAAGGACCTCGCCATTGTCGAGCTGAACGAGGCATTCGCGGCGCAGTCGCTGGCCTGCCTGCGCGAGTGGCCGGAGCTCGACCCTGAGAAGGTGAATCCGAACGGCGGCGCGATCGCGATCGGTCATCCGATCGGGTGCTCCGGGGCCCGGATCCTCGGTTCACTCGCCCACGAGTTGCACCGGCGGGGTGGCGGGTACGGCCTCGCGGCGATCTGCATCGGCGTTGGCCAGGGGCTCGCCGTGGTGCTTGAGGCCTGATGGCAGCGCCGTCACGCTCCGTGCATCCGCCCAACGACTCCCCGGGGTATCGGTCAACCGCGCTGCGAGCACCGAAACAGCCGCTGCGAGTGCTCCCGGGACGGCTCGGCGAGCTCACCGCACCGCTCCTTGCCGGCGAGACGATCGGTGCCCTCGACCACGATTTGACGCGCCAGCACGACGGCGACCCGCTCGGTGAGCGGATCAGCATCAGCGGGCGCGTGCTCGATGAGGACGGGAACCCGGTCGCCGGCGCGCTTATCGAGGTCTGGCAGGCCAATGCGGCGGGGCGCTACGCGCACCTGTCGGATAAGCACCCGGCACCGCTCGACCCGAACTTCAGCGGTGCCGGCCGTTGCGTCACCGATGTTGAGGGTGGCTATCGCTTCGTCACCGTCAAGCCGGGCGCGTATCCCTGGCGCAACCATCCCAACGCGTGGCGGCCGGCGCACGTGCATTTCTCGGTGTTCACCCCCGCCATCGCTCAGCGCCTGGTCACCCAGATGTACTTCCC
>CABECQ010000111.1_pt1 | contig 15339 bp, 16 predicted proteins | sample 3132861 | NCBI WGS metagenome assembly CABECQ01 (sample SAMEA5534327, study PRJEB31848) | metagenome | biome: tundra; feature: field; material: soil | place: USA | collected 2013-05 | depth 0.15 m | reverse complement strand
CACCTCGTTCGATTGCAATCCGGTCGTGAACGGACCTTGAAAGAACCCTGCCGCCGGGAGCACGCGCTCCCCGCCTGCGGATTTGACGACGAACTCGGCGCCGACCGCGAGCATCACGGCCCCCCAGTCTCCGGCAGGGTCCGCATGACAGATGGAGCCGCCGACGGTCCCCATGTTCCGGATCAGCGGATCGGAGATGAGTGGTGCCGCGTCGAGGAGAACATCGAGCGTCCCGCGCAGGTCCGTAGCGCTCTCCACATCGCGATGGCGGGTGCGCGCTCCAATTCGCACATGCCCGTTTTCTCGGCGAATTCCCTCGAGTCCGTCGACCCGCCCGATATCAATGACGATAACAGGCGCCGCAAATCGCAGTTTCAGCAACGGGATGAGGCTCTGCCCTCCGGCGAGCACCTTCGCGTCGTCACCATGCTGACCCAGCAGGCTGAGCACCTCGTCCAGCGCCCCCGGCGCGATGTAGTCGAACGCGGCTGGGAACATCCAAAACCTCCGGGATTGAACCCACGTACTCTCGAGGACGGTCCGCTAGCGGACAGTCGACTAGCGTACGCCACGAGGGGCTGCATCGAAAATACTCCCGTCCTGCACAGGGGACGGTGGAAATACCCTTGTGGTGACGGTGACTATGATGATTGTCGGATTCCCGACCCAGGGTGGAGGATCAGAGCTCTGACGATGTTGACGCGTGCCGTCTCCGACGACCTCGAGTCGGTAGCCAGCGCACAGCGAGGTCTCCTCGACCGGGTCGGCGTGCTCGCGCCTGAGACGGTCGGCCTCGATGCGGCTCTTGCACGGATCCTCGCCGAGCCGATCTCGTCACGCACCGACCTCCCGGGGTTCGACAACTCCGCGATGGATGGATACGCCGTGCGCGCCGCGGACATCGCGCATGCGTCCCCAGGAAGCCCGGTCCGCCTCCCGGTGGTCGGGGAATCTCGCGCAGGCGCAGTCCCCGATGCGCATGTCGCTGGGACCGCGATGCGGATCATGACCGGTGCGCCGATGCCCGTAGGTGCGGACACCGTGGTCCGGCAGGAGGACACATCGCGAGACGGCGCAGCCGTGATGATCGATGTGGCGACGCCACTTGCGACCAGCGTCCGCCCTCGCGGCGCCGACGTGCGTGCCGGCGACACGCTGATCCAACCCGGACAGCAGTTGACCAGCATCGACATCGGTGTGGCCGCCGCCCTCGGTCACGACCATCTCCTCGTGGGCACCCGACCGCGCGTCGCGCTGCTGGCAACCGGGGATGAGCTCGTACCGGCGGGAACGCCCCCAGGTCCCGCGCAACTCGTGGACTCCAACTCCCCCATGCTCAACGCGGCTGTTCGCGAGGCCGGCGGTGATCCGACCTTCCTCGGCATCGCACGTGATTCAAAGGAGTCGCTGCGAGCCCAACTCGAGGCGGCGTCCTCGTCAGACCTCGTGGTCAGCAGTGCCGGGGTCAGCGTCGGCGACCACGACTGGGTCCGCGAGGTTGCGGCCGATCTGGGGACCATCTCGACCTGGCGCGTGGCCATGCGTCCGGGCAAGCCGGTGCTCATCGGGACGCTGGGTGACGCCATCTTCATCGGCCTGCCCGGCAACCCGGTCAGCAGCTCGGTGACCTTCGAGCTCTTCGCGCGGCCGGTCATCCGGCGCATGCAGGGAGCGCGCGAGCTGCACCGGCGGCGGATGCTCGTCCGAACCGCTGAGGAGATGTCCAAGCCCGCGGGGCTCGAGACCTACACCCGCGCCACCCTGCATGCTGCAGAGGACGGCGGCCTGCCTCGCGCTCGCAGCTCCGGCGACCAGGGGTCATCGATGCTCCACTCGCTCACGCGCGCGGACTGCCTGCTGGTTTTCCCGGCCGCCGCCGAGGTCATCGAGGCGGGCGCGGTCGTCGAGGCGATTCCGCTGCGATGACTGCTGTCTCTGCCCTGCCGGCGGTGGCAGCAGGTCCCGACCTCCTGGGTCGTTCGCTGCGCGACGTGCGCATCTCGGTCACCGACCGCTGCAACTTTCGCTGCCCGTACTGCATGCCGAAGGCGCGGTTCGGCCCAGGGCATCGTTTCCTGCCGCGCGCCGAAGCGCTCGATGCACGAGAGATCGTCCGCCTGGCGGGAGTGTTCGCGTCGCTCGGCGTGACCAAGATCCGCCTCACCGGCGGCGAGCCGCTGCTCCGCCCCGACCTCGTCGAGATCGTCGAGGGCATTGCGCTGCTCGGCGTGCCCGACATCGCGTTGACCACCAACGGGGCCCTGCTCCGTCGCCAGGCGGTTCGCCTTCGCAACGCCGGTCTGCATCGCGTGACCGTGAGCCTCGACTCGCTCGATCCCGCCGTCTTCTCGGCGATGAGCGACTCGCGCGTGGAGGTGAGTGAGGTGCTCGACGGGATCGCCGCCGCGCGCGAGGCGGGCCTCGAGCCCATCAAGCTGAACTGCGTCGTGCAGCGCGGGGTCAATGAGGACGGCCTGCTCGACCTTGTCGACTTCGCGCGCCGCGAGGGACTCGGCCTGCGTTGCATCGAGTACATGGATGTCGGTTCGACCAACGGATGGCGCAAGGCCGACGTGGTCAGCGGCGAGGAGATCCTCGAACGCGTTGGCGCGGTGTACCCGCTGCTGGAGGAGGATCCCGATCCAGGCGCCGTCGCGCGCACCTATCGCTTCGCTGATGGCGCCGGCGATCTGGGGGTGATCACCTCGGTGAGCCGCCCGTTCTGTGGCGATTGCACCCGTGCGCGTCTCGGCGTCGACGGCAAGCTCTACACGTGCCTCTTCGCAACCTCGGGCATCGACCTGCGCGAGCCGCTGCGTACGGGCGCCGATGACGACACGCTGCGACGGATCGTCGCCGATCGATGGAAGCGTCGCGACGATCGCTATTCCGAGCTGCGGGGCCTCGGCATCGCCGCTGGCGAGCGTATCGAGATGTCGTACATCGGCGGCTGACCGGTGGATGACGTCACCGTCCTGGTCTTCGGGCCGCTTCGCGAGCGCGTCGGCGTGAGCGAGATCCGCGTCGCGGGTTCCACCGTGCAGGAGGTGTGGGACGAGCTGGTGCGCCGCCATCCCGCCGCGGCGGTCGACGCCGGGTCGATTCGTGCAGCGCGGAACCTGGGCTACTGCGAGTGGAACACGGTCGTGCAAGGCGGAGACACGATTGCCTTCATCCCGCCGGTTGCGGGCGGCCGAGATGACGCCTCGCCGGTTCGGGTGTGGATCACCGACTCTCCCATCGACATCGCCGCGGTGATCGCAAGCTCAGGGACCTCGCGCGACGGCGCCGTCGCGACCTTCGTCGGCCGGGTGCGCGACCACAATGACGGCGTTGCGGTGCAGCGCATGGACTACGAGGCGTACGCCGAGATGGCCGAGGCTGAGATGCGGAGCATCGGCGACGCGCTGGTGGCGCGTGGGGGGATCAGCACCATCACCATCGTGCATCGCGTCGGCGCGCTGCTGATCGGCGATGCCAGCGTGGTGGTGGTGGTCGCCGCTCCGCATCGAGACACGGCATTTCCCGCGTGCCAGGAGGCCTTGGAGCTGATCAAGAGCACGGTGCCGGTGTGGAAACGTGAGCACCGACCCGACGGTGCCATCTGGGTCGATGCCCGCCACCGTTCATCGCAGGAGGCCGGCTCGTGAGCGAGAGGCGTCTCACCCACGTTGATGAAACCGGCCGCGCGCGCATGGTCGACATCAGCGACAAGGCGGTGACGCAGCGCAGCGCGGCCGCACGCGGTCGTGTCAACTGCAGTGCCGAGGCCGTGCAACGAATCGCCGGAGACGACATCGCCAAGGGCAGCGTGCTCGACACGGCCCGCCTCGCGGGAATCATGGGCGCCAAGCGCACGTCGGACCTGATCCCCCTCTGCCATCCGCTTGCGCTCCGCCACGTCGACGTCGACCTGCGCCTCGACACGTCCGAGACGCCGGGTGTGGTGATCGAGGCGACGGCACGTGTCGAGGGCGCGACCGGTGTCGAGATGGAGGCGTTGACCGCCGTCGCCATCGCCGGGCTGACGGTCATCGACATGATCAAGGCGGTTGACCACTGGGCAACGATCACCGACGTGACCCTGGTGCACAAGGAGGGCGGCCGGAGCGGGGCGCTCGATCGGCCCGAGACGAGCTAACCCGGAGGCGCGGAGTGCCGCGTGTTGCCCGAGATCAGCGCCAGTGCGTGGGGGAGCGCCGGCCATACCGCATCAAGGCATTCGGCCACGGCATTGGGACTCCCCGGCAAGGTCAGCACCAGGCAATTCGTGGTCACTCCGGCGACCTGGCGGGACAGCATCGCGTGCGGCGTCGACTTGAGCCCCTCGTGGCGCATCGCCTCGGCCATTCCCGGCACCTCGTAGTCGAACATCGGCTGCACCGCCTGCGGGGTCACATCCCGCGGTCCGAGTCCGGTGCCCCCGGTGAGGATCAGAAGGTCGGCGTGTTCCGCGCATCGCCGAACGGCCGCACGGATCGACTCGATGTCGTCCGGCACGCTCTCACGTGCGACCACGTCGGAAGGGAGCAACGCGAATCGCGCCACGATGACATCGCCGCTTCGATCGTCGGCATCGACTCCGCGGCGGCTGTCACTGACGGTGATCTCGGCAGCACGCCAGCGGTGAGCGTCGCTCGCGACGTCGCTCATTCGCGAATGATCCGTTCGTGGCCGGCGTAGACGTTCATCTGCTCACCGCGAAGGAAGCCTATCAAGGTCATCCCGGAATCGGACGCGAGCTCCACGGCGAGGCTGGACGGCGCGGAAACGGCCGCCAGCAATGGAATCCCCGCCATCAATGCCTTCTGCGTCAACTCGAAGCTGGCACGGCCCGACGCGAGGATGATGTGCGATCGAAGCGGCAACAGTCCCTGAGTCGCCGCCCACCCGATCACCTTGTCGAATGCGTTGTGGCGGCCGACATCCTCACGGAGGCAGAGCAACGCTCCGGCACTGTCGAAGAGAGCCGCGGCGTGCAGGCCACCGGTGCGTGCGAACTGTCGCTGCGCGGAGCGTTGCAGTGCGGGGAGGCCGAGCAGGAGCGACGGCGAGACACGGAGCGGATCGCCGGCCACGTCGTATGCCGACTTGGTCCGCACCGCCTCGATGCTCGCCTTGCCACACATGCCGCATGACGAGGTCATGTAGAAGGCACGCGGCGTGACATCGCGAGACGACGCGGCGGTAGAGAGCGTGACCTCGACGATGTTCAGCTTCCCGGTCGCAGCCGCGGCGTCGGGACACATGCGCATCGAAGTGATCTCGCTCGACTCGCGAACGATGCCCTCGGTGATGAGGAACCCGGCGACCAGGTCGAAGTCATCGCCGGGCGTTCGCATCGTGACCGAGAGCGAGACCTCGCCGATCCGGATCTCGAGTGGCTCCTCGGTGCTGAGGTCGTCACTCCGCCAGGTCACGGCGCCCCCGGCCGCAACCTGCATCACACGCCTGTGGCGCACGGTCATGCCGACCACCATAGCGACGTGCACGCGCTCGAGGCTGGCGGGCGATCATTGCGTCATGAGCGAAGCCCTGGGCACCGGCGACCTGCTCGGCAAGCTGGCGGCGCAGTTGAACGCCGAGCGCGGGGGAACGGGTGCGCTGGAGCCGATCGATCTCGAGGTCCGAGCGCGCCTGCTCCGGATCGCCCGAGATGTCGCGCATTCGACCGAGCGGCAGAATGCCCCCCTCGCCGCCTACCTGATCGGCCGCTTCGTCCAGGACGAGATGCGATCGGGCATGTCGCAGAGCGACGCCGTCGAGCAGGCTGCATCCGTGGTGCGATCGATTATCGGCGAGCCTCCCGCCTGAGTTCGGCCAGGTCCCCGGGCGTGTTGATGTTCAGCGCGAACCTCTCTGAGATTCCTGCGCCGCGCCACGCGCTTTCGGGGACATGCAACGCATTCGCCATGCTGATGAGTCCCCGGAGCGATCGATCGGGGCCGGCCAGCGCCGTCTCGGCCGCTGCGAGGATGGATGTCGCGTAGACGGCGTGGAGCGGTTCGACACCACCGCCGGCCTCGCACACGGCAACGTCGCGGTCACCGATGAGATCGGCCAGCATTCTGATGAGCCGCTGATCGATCCAGGGGAGGTCGACCGCGACGACCGCCAGGATCCGGTGCGGCGATGTGCGCAGCGCTGCCACGACTCCGCCGAGAGGTCCCGCGTCACGAACCGCATCGGCGATCGACTGCCGGCCGGTCATTTTCGCTGACGTACCACCGGGAGCGATGAGCACCGGGTCGCACACTTCGTCGAGTCGGGCGACCGCACGCGCCAGCAGCGTCGTTCCCTCGAAACGGATGGTCGCCTTGTCGACGCCCATGCGCAAGCTGCGACCGCCGCACAGAATCACGCCGGCAAGTCCGGCGCCCGAGGGCGCGCGGTCCTGCTGGATCACGTCTTGGTCAGTTGCGGGTGGGGACTCCACTGGACGCAACCTTACGAAACGCCACGGTGCTGAACCTCAGTGCAAGAGCGAATTCTGCGTTGCCGCAGAATCGCCGAAGCACTAAGCGTTCAGGCCGTTGCTGACGTTCGAGAAGACGTTGTTTGCCTGGTGTCCGACGACACCGACAACGACGATGACGAAGATCGCGATCAGGATGAGGATCAGCCCGTACTCGACGAGCCCCTGACCACGTTCGTCATCGCGCCGCCGGCTGGTGGGAACGGTCCACGACCTCACCAGGGCTACCAGCGCGGGGGAAAATGCCGGGATCATGTCGAAGAGCATCAGTCACCCGCCGCGACCAGACGTTGTGGTTGGGTCACGAGGTTGTTTCGGTGCCTGCCAGCGAAATGGCGCCTGTTACCCAGGCGTTACCGCGAGATCAGCGGGCGAGTTCAGCGCCTTTGAGTGCGGCTCCGTACCCATCGGGAAGCGGCCGCGGCGGCTGGGGTCCGACATACAGCGCGGACGGCCGGATGAGCCGGTTGTTCGCAGCCTGTTCAGCGATGGCCGCAGTCCAGCCGACCGTCCGGCTCGACGCGAATGTGGGGGTGAACATGTCGGGCGGAATGCCGACGCTGTTCATCACGACGCCCGCATAGAACTCGACGTTGGTGTAGAGACGGCGGCCGGGCTTGAGCTCGTTGAGCACCCGAAGTGCGGTCTGCTCGACCTGGACGGCGAACTCCGCCTGGGGACCGCCCAGCTCGATCGCCACGTCGCGCAGGAGGGTCGACCGAGGATCGTCCGTCTTGTACACGCGATGTCCGAAGCCCATCAGGCGCTCACCGGAGGAGATCTCGTGGCGCAGGTACTCCTCGGCCTTGTCGGGAGTGCCGATCGCATCGAGCATCGCCAGCGCGCGCGACGGCGCGCCGCCGTGGAGTGGGCCGGCCAGGGCACCGATCGCGCCGGTCAGGGCGGATCCGATGTCCGACCCCGTCGAGGTGATCACCCGCGCGGTGAACGTCGACGAGTTGAACCCGTGATCCATGGTGAGGATCAGGTACTGCTCGAGCGCACGAATCGCCCGCTGACTGGGGCGCTCGCCGGTGAGCATCTGGATGTACGCGCCCACGTAGCCGAGGTCGTCGTCCGGCTCCACCGGCTCGAGGCCGAGGTGATGGCGGTGCAGGCGCATGAGCAGCACCGGGACGATCGAGGCCATCTTCAGGCACTCGCGGCGAACCTCGTCGGCGGGGATGTCGAGCGTCGGCTGCTGCTCCAGCGCCGCCCCCGCGATCGACACTGCCGAGCGCAGCGCCATCAGCGGCGTGTAGCCGGGAAGCGCCGCGATCCGCGGGAGCATGTCCGCCACCGGGTCCGGCAGCGAACGTGTCTCGACCGCGAGCTTGGTGAACGCTTTGAGCTGGGCGTCGTCGGGCAGCTCCCCCTCGACGAGCAGATGCCAGACCTGCTCGAAGGAGCAGCGGCGGGCCAGCTCGACGGCGTTGTAGCCGCGGTAGTGGAAGAAGCCCTCCTCGCCGCGCACGTCGCCGACCGAGGTTTCCGCGACTGCGACGCCCTCGAGCCCGCGGGGCGCCAGGCCGGGCGGAGCCGACCCTGCCGGCTGGACGTCCTCGATATGCGCAACCCGTACCACGTGGCGGATGGAGAGGATGCCCGCCACACGCTCACCGTCCATCACCGGGAGGTGGCGGAAGCGACGCTCCCTGAAGACCTCGAGACCCTTCTCCACCGTGTCCGAGACCGACACGGTGACCGGGTTCTTGGTCATGACCTCCTCGACCTGGGCGGTGGCCGGGTCGATGCCATGCCCGACCGAACGGAGGAGGTCCCGCTCGCTGATCATGCCGCGGAGCCTGCCCTGCGGATCGAGCACCGCCGCCGCTCCAACGTTTGCGCCGTCCAGGATCACCGAGGCCTCGGCGAGGGTGATGGAGGTCGGCACGACCACCGCCGGCTTGTGCATCACGTCGGCGACGGTCAGGGATGCGGTCACGGTGTCAGTCTAGCGCTGTCCACCGGGGACCTCGGCGCCCCGGCGCCTGGCTCCGCCGAGCGCGCCGGGCCATCCGGGCGTCACGATCTGGCGACCACATGACTGGCGACATCGAGGCCGGCGCTCGGCACTCCGGCGACATGGATCCCGAGGCATACCGGCACGCGGCGCGCCGGGTCGCCGACTGGACTGCGGACTATCTGCGCGACGTCGAACGCTTCCCGGTCTTAAGCCCCGCCGCCCCGGGATCGGTGCGTGGCGGGCTGCCCGCGTCGCCGCCACAGCACACCGAACCGCTCGACGCGATCCTCACCGACATCGAGCAACTGCTCATCCCTGCGACGACCCACTGGCAGTCACCGGGGTTCATGGCGTACTTCGCATCGACCGGCTCGGCTCCGGGGATCCTCGGTGAGACCCTGGCCGCGGCATTCAACGTCAACGCCATGCTCTGGCGCACCGCACCTGCGGCAACTGAGCTCGAGCAGGTCACCCTCGACTGGCTCCGCCAGATGGTCGGCCTGCCCGAGCCACTCTTCGGGGTGATCAACGACACCGCCTCGTCGAGCACGCTCTACGCACTGGCCGCGGCGCGGGAGGCGCAGAGCGACCTGCGCATTCGCGAGCTCGGGATGGCCGGCCGCCCCGACCTGCCGCGCATGCGCTATTACGCGTCCGACGAGGCGCACTCGTCGGTTGAGAAAGCGGGCATCGTGCTGGGCATCGGCAGAGACGGGCTCCGCCGGATCCCCGTGGACGAGCGCTTTCGCATGGACCCGGTCGCCCTCCGCCAGGCGATCCACGAGGACGTCTCCGCCGGGATCCGGCCGTTCGCGGTCGTGGCCACGGCGGGAACCACCTCGACGACCAGTGTCGATCCGATTCCCGCAATCGCCGCGCTCTGCGAGCAGCACGGCCTCTGGCTGCACGTCGACGCTGCCTATGGCGGCGCCGCGGCGATCGCGCCGGAGCTGCGCTGGGTGCTCGACGGCGCCGAGCGGGCCGACTCGATCGTCGTCAACCCGCACAAGTGGCTCTTCACGCCGATCGACTGCAGCGTGCTGTGGACACGGCGGCCGGAGGTACTGCGAGCCGCGTTCTCGATTGTTCCCGAGTACCTCACCACGACCGAGGGGTCCGATCAGGACGCCCCAAATCTCATGGATTACGGAACGTCACTCGGCCGGCGCATGCGCGCGCTCAAGCTGTGGATGGTCATCCGTTATTTCGGCACCGACGCGCTCGCGCAGCGCATCCGCGAACACTGCGAGTATGCGTCGACGCTCGCGCACTGGGTTTCCGCCGAGCGCGATTTCGAGCTGCTCGCGCCCGCCCCGTTGAGCGTCGTCTGTCTGCGCGCGCATCCTCCAGGGCTCGACGATCCCGGGACACTCAACGCGCTGAATCAGCGCATTGTCGAGCGGATCAACGCTGCGGGACAATTCTTCGTGAGCCACACGAAATTGCGCGGCGACTACGCGATCCGCGTTGCGTTCGGGAACCTGCGACAGGAGCAGCGTCACGTGCGCGGAATCATGTCGGCATTGCGAGGTGCCATCGACGATGTAGGATGAGCCGCAATGTTCCGCGCCCTCGGGGCGAGACTCACCCTCGACCATAAGGGGGTGGCCGGAGCTGCGCTTTTCGAAGCAGCGGCTCAGAGAATGTGGGACTGGGCAACAAGTGGTCTTAAGACCGCAACGGACCTGCTGACCGAGGGCGACCTTCTGGAAAATGATGTGGAAGTCCACGTCATACGCTGCGATGGTGGCAACCGATCACTGTGTCGGGTCACCGTGCAACGCGCGGATGAGTGGGATCCGTCGCTGCTCTGGCTGACCACCGTGGATGCCGTGCGCACCGGGGAATTGGTGGATATCGGGGTGTCGGTGGAACAGGATCTGCGTCATCTTCGCGTGCCGCCGTCGCCGCTGGCTCCGCCGCTGGTCGCGTTGCTCCACGATTTCGTCAGCGAAGGCGCGACCGCCGGAACGCAACGCCTGCGCGCGATTCCGGAGGCAATCCTGGGGAGCGATCAGATCGACTCCTTTGTCCAGGCGTGCCTCCTCGATCCCGGCCGCCGTCTCCCTGTCGTGCTCTTCAGCGCCATCAAGGAAGAGGACGGCACCTACCCCTCCGATGCCGGCAATCCAGCCCTCACCGCCCGCGAGCTCTGCGGACTCGCGCACGTCTTCGTGATGCCTCGCGTCGAGGACTCGCATCGACTCACCAAGCGGCTGGGCATGCTCTCGGTCTACGACGGCGCGGTGCGCATCTACTGGCCGCGGCTCCGCCTGACCGACCCGCCGCCACGCCATCCCCTGCACCTCCGCCAGCGCCTGAACACCTCCAGCGGCCCGGCCATCATTCGTCGCGTCGTCGAGGCCGGCGCACGCTCCTACCGCCCCCCGGACGGCACCGCCACGCTGCTTGCGATTCGCTGGCGCGAGCATGAGGAGGAGCGCATCGCTGCGATCACCCATGATCCCGATCCCGCTCGCCAGGCCTCGCTGTTACGCGACGAACTGCTGCGGGTGATCGATGCCAAGGTGGCGCTCGAGCATGAGATGGAGACCCTGCGACATCAGCTGATGCGCGCGGACGAGGGCGATTCGCTCCTGACCGGCGTCCGGACACCACCGGACCCGGCGACCGAGCTGACCGGGAGGCAGGCATCACCGGCCCACGAGGTGGCGCTGCCGGACCCGGACGACGTCGCCTGACCGAGACCGACCGGCACCACAGCAAGATCGAGGAGCTTTCCCCGCGCCCGAACCCGACCGGCGTCAACGAGCGGTGCGCGCGTTGCTCCGTGGCGTCCGTCCGGACACCACACGAGTGACACCGAGCTCATCCTTTGTCCAGGTCACATCGACGAAGCCGGCGGCCCGAAGTGTCGCCTGCGTCCTGCGCGACAGGTAGGTCCCCACCTCGACGAGCAGCGCACCCCCCGGCTTCAACCAGTCGTGCGCCTCCGCCGCGAGCCTGCGAACCAGCCCGAGGCCGTCATCCGACCCGTCGGTCAGCGACACAAGTGGCTCGAACTCGCGGATCTCTCGAGGCAGCTCCTTCAGGTCGCTGCGGAGCACGTACGGGGGATGGATGGTGAAGACATCGATCGTGCCGCGCAGCCGCCGGGGCAGGGCATCGAGCAGATCGCCTGCGCGGAAATGCGCATTGCGCAATCCGAGGCGGCGCGCATTGTCCTGGCCGAGCTGAGCGGCATCGGTGGAGATGTCGACACCCCAGAGGTCTGCGGTGCGGACCTCGTTCGCGACCGCGAGCGCCACCGGGCCGGCGCCGGTGGCGACGTCCACCGCGACCTGCGACCCACGCTGCCGCCGCAGCGCCTTGATGGCCTCTTTGGCAAGCAGCTCGCTCGACGCTCGCGGCACGAAAACGTTATCTCTGATCAGCAGATCGAGCCCGCGAAACGGGTAGTGACCTTTGATGCGCGGGATGGGCTCGCCCTTGACACGTCGCGCGACCATCGCTGCATACCGCTTCTTTGATGTGCCGTCGAGGACGCGGTCCAGGAGCGCCTTCGTGAGCTTTCTGCCGAGCACCTCGGACATCAACTCCTCGGCGTCGTAACGCCCGAGGTTGCGGTCCCAGTGGTCGATGGCTGTCGACTTGTCGATCTTGCGTACGGCTTTTTCGATGTGCTCGGTGACAGTGATGGCGGGCATTGCCCGCGCATGGTAAGCGCTGGTGCGACCAGCACGCGCACGATGTTCCCGTGCGTGCGAACCATCCACCGGATCCGGGTCTCTGCGCTTCGTGCGTTCATGCGCGACTGGTCCCGGGCGCTCGATCGACCTTCGTGCTCTGTGGCCTGGCGGATGCCGACAAGCGGTTCCCCCGCTATCCGCCGCTTCCCGTGCGCCGATGCGATGGCTACGTCACCAATGGCGGTCAGGCGACGCGACGCTGACCAGGGCCGAGCGGCGCTCGCTCGCGATGGGGAAGGTACGAACGATCGCCGATCCAGGGCGCCGGCGGGACACCGAGCCCCTTGGTCGTCTGGTTGAGCCAGGCCCCGTACTTGCTGCGCAGCATGCTGAAATCCGCCCACGCCTTGTCTGGATTGTGCAGCTGATACCCGGCTCGCTCGAGGCGTGCGCAGGCCTCGTCGAACTCCTCGCGCTCCACTCCGACAACCGGCTCGCCTTCGTAGCGAAAGTGGTCGCGCATGTCGGCGACGAAGTGAGTCCCGACCTTGTGCATGAGTCGTGCTTGACCGACCGGCCCTCCATCGATGGTGGTGAGCACCAGGGTCGCGGCGTCCATCACGGCGCCGAAGGAATTGGCCCACGCTTCGTTGTCGTGGCTGGAACGGAAGTAGAAGAGCAGCGGGTACGAGAGATGGCTCTCGATCACGTCCACCGTCCATAACCGCCACTCGTCGAAGGTCGCGACCAGCTGCTCGGGCATGGCGTCCTTGGCGCAGGTCTCGAGCAGCTGGATGCCCGTCGGGGGTGCCCCTGCCAGCGCGTCGAGCGCCACCACCGCGGTCTCGCGCCGCTGGAAGGAGCTGAACAGCGAGAACAGCAAGCTGATCACCAGCGCGAAAAGACCGAAGCCGCTTGCCGCCTCGATGGCCGCGAATGTGCTCGTGGCAACGCCGGTCGCGCCAATGCCGTCGACGGAGAACGACAGCATCTGGCCGGTTGAGTAGTACAGAGCGGTGCCGAATGAATCCGGCTGCGGCTGCAGGCCGGCGTGCAGGCCGCTGAAGATGAGCGCGTAGCCGAGGATGAGCGCGAAGCCCCAGATCACGAGCAGCGTCACCAGCATCAACGGCGCGAACGCCGCGAGTGCCGTCTCACGGGTCTGCAAACGCTTGGGGATCTCGGCGACCTTTCGCCAGGCACGCCATGCGCTACGAATCAGCGTGAAGCTGAGGCGAACCCGCCCCACCGCAGGGCGGGGCATGACCACAGACTGGAAGACGTCGTAGATCGTCACCAGCAGGATCAGCCCGCCCAGGGTGATCTGGAGCACGTCGATCATGCTCACGACAGCAGCTGGCTCCGCATCTCGGTGAGCTCCCCGAGCACCTCCTGCAATGCCTCCGTGTCCTCCGAATCGACCGCTACCCGGCGCAGCACAGCGATCTCGGCGATCGCGCTGTCCATCGTGTCGATGGCGTGCGGCGGATCGTCCCATCGTCTCGAGAGCAGACGCAACCCGAGTGCTCTCGCCTCCTCGGCGACGTGGCTCACGCCGCCCGGCTTATCACATCCTCCGTTTCGCCAGCACCAGCAACGTCGAGTAGTGGTACGTCATGGTGCCTCCGAGCGCGTCGATGGCGTCGCCGAGAGCGTCGAGGAGCGCACGCCGCTGCGACTCCGGGAGCCGGAGGTGGTCGCTGTGAGTGGAGACGAACTCGGTCCAGCTCGTCCGGTCGTAGCTCGTTTCCCATGGATACGTCCGTGCCTCGATGTTGCTGAAGAGGTCACCGTGAGCAAACTCCCGCAGCCGGTCGTGCGGCTCCTCGCTCGGCTTGGCGGCGACGTTGGTGTCCGCGATCTCCGGAGCGATACGCCTGTACACCTCCTCGAGCGCCTCCTCGACGGCGCTGTCCGGCCGTCCACGGTTCCAGAACACGCCGAGATGTCCTCCGGGATGCAGCAGCGATGCCGCCTTGACGACGCCCAGCTCGGGATTCACCCAGTGCCAGGCCTGCCCGGACACGATCAGGTCGTACATCCGCCCGCCGGGTTCCCAGGATTCGAACGTCGCCTCGTCGACCGTGATCCCATGGCTGCGAGCGATTGCAGCCATTGACGGATCCGGCTCGATACCGAGCACGTCGCATCCACGCTCGACAAACAACCGGGACGCTTTGCCGGTGCCGCAACCGACATCGAGCACGCGTCGCGGCGAGAACGCCATCAGCGTGTCGATGAGTGCGGGAGGGTACGAGGGCCTCGTCTTGTCGTAGAGCGAAGCCACGCCTCCGAATGAGAGTGCACGGGCCCGGTCCTCGTGCATTCGCTCGCCCTGATTCTCCGCCATCGACCGGGTCAGCTCAGGCGCGACGGCTGCGGTGTCAGCGCCGCTTCGAGGTCCGCGGCGAAGCGCACGGCGTCGTCGGGGTCGAGGCGCGACGTGGTCACGCGGATACCGCGAGGGCTGGCAATCCGGAAGCGGTCGCCGGCGAGCACACCCCACCCGCGCTCCTGAAGCGCCGCAACAGTGGCGTCCTCATGAGCCACCGGGATCCAGACGTTGAGACCCGATCGGCCGTGCGACTCGATGCCTCGCGCGATCAGCGCGGAACGGAGCGACTCGCGGCGGTGGGTGTAGGTGGCCGCGACCGTGGCCGCATGAGCCGCTGCCCCGGGATCGCTCCACAGTGAGACGACCAGCCGCTGAAGGAGATGCGAGATCCAGCCGGCGGCGAGCAGGCGCCGGCCCTCGACGCGGGCAACCGTGACTGCGTCGCCAGACATCACGGCGAGCCGGAGGTCCGGTCCGAGCGACTTCGACACCGAGCGGAGATGTGCCCAGCGAGCCCGCCCCGCCTCACAGAGCGAGTGGCAGCCGCGTTCCGTGATATCGAAGGCATGATCGTCCTCGAGCACCAAAACCGACGGATGCCCCGCGAGCACGGCTCTGAGCTCCACGGCGCGCTCGGCGTCGACCGCCGACCCATATGGGTTCTGAGCGCGAGGCGTGAGCGCGCAGGCGACGGCGCCACCCCGGAGCGCCCGGGCGAGGCCCTCCGGGGTGGGACCGCGATCGTCGATCGCGACCGGGATCACCGTGAGGCCGAGGGCGGACGCAAGGTCGATGATCCCCGGATAGCAGGGGTCCTCCACGGCGATTCGATCACCGGGCCGGACGTGGGCCATCAGCGCAAGCTGGATCCCGTCGAGCGCGCCGCCGACGACGGTCAGATGGTCGCTCGGCA
>CABECQ010000105.1_pt1 | contig 15739 bp, 12 predicted proteins | sample 3132861 | NCBI WGS metagenome assembly CABECQ01 (sample SAMEA5534327, study PRJEB31848) | metagenome | biome: tundra; feature: field; material: soil | place: USA | collected 2013-05 | depth 0.15 m | reverse complement strand
ATCCTGGGCAGTCCCGGTCTTCCCGGCAGCCGGTATCGGCAACCGGTCCAGCAACGTACCTGTGCCGCTCACCACCTCCTCGCGGAGACCCTGACGCAGTGGAGCTAAGTCGGCGGCGAATGGCAGCGGCTGGGGCAGTGGTGGTGTGATCGGTACGTACGCTTCCCCGCCCGCGGGTCGAGCCGAAAGCCCCAGACGCGGCGTCACCAATACTCCCGTGGCTGCCGCGGCAGTCCAGCGTGCGTCCTGGAGGGGTGTGACGGCCAGGGGTCCCTGTCCGATTCCAGACATCGCGGTCGTCCCTGGATACCACTGCTCGCCCACGCTGCTCACGTTCGCCGGCGTCCCAAGGAACCCCGATGCCTCGCCGGGCAGATCGATCCCGGTCGGCTTGCCGACCCCTAAGTCAGAGGCCATCTCATCGATGCGGGCGGGCCCGAGGGCGACAGCGAGCTTGTAGAAGTACACGTCGTTCGACCACGCGACCGCTTGAGGCAGGTCCTGCGGGGGTAGGTCGCCGTAGTTGTGGAAGGTCGTCCCGTCGTACCTGAACGTCGAGCCGGTCGTGATCACCTTGTTTGGAGGCACCACGTGGGTGGCCAGGTCCGCAGCGGCTACCACCAGCTTGTACGTCGATCCGGGCGGCATCGCCGTCTGGGTCGCATGCTCGAGGAAAGGGTCACCGGGGGCATCCAACTCGGCGTCGAGCCCGGCAGCGTTAACCGGCGGCCCGAAGAGGTTGTCGTTGTAGGCAGGCAGGCTTGCCATTGCTAGCACCTGGCCGTTTTGCGGATTCATGATCACGATCGATCCCTCGTCGCCACGCGGTTGTCCCGGGACGCCTCGCAAAGCGCGCTCGAGCAGCGTCGCTGCCTGCTCCTGAAGCCCAAGATCGATGCTGAGCCGGAGGTCGCCACCGCTGACCGGGGCTCGGGAGGACGTCATGGCGACCGGGCTGCCGGTGGGATCGACGAGGATCGACTGGCTCCCGTCCGCACCGAGCAGCACCGAGTCGTACTCCTCTTCCAAGCCGGCCCGCCCGATCAGTTCGGCGGGCGGGAGCGTGCCAATTGACTTATCGTCGCCCGCGGTCGGGATGCCGACGAAACCGAGCAGGGGCGCGAGCAGCGAGCCGTAGGGGTAGCTGCGCTCGACTGTGGGAGCCACGATCACCCCGGCCAGGTGTGCCGCCGTGATCCTGGCCCCGCTGGCGTCCGGAACGCTCGCCGCCACTACGACGTCGAACCCATCGTTGGGTGGCGGGACTACGAGCGCGTGATCAACCGACTTGAGTGGCTCGCCGAGCAGCGCCGCGAGACGCCGGTCAGTGCCAGGGGACGCGAGCGTGACGCTCGCCACGGCCAGAACCCGGACCATCGGCTCGTCGAGCGCGAGTGGCACTCCATGGCGATCCTGGATCTCACCACGAGCCGCCGGCAGCACGATCGTCCGGGTGGCCTGGAGCAGCGCCGCCGCGCGGAGCTCGGGTCCCTCGGTCTGGCGCAGGTCTACGGTGCCAGCCGCTAGCCCCAGCAGCGCGATCGCGAGGCATGCCGCGGTCAACCGGGCCAGACGAGGCCGAGGCCTCGCGAAACGAGGCGGACACCAGAGTCTGCGCCGCGTCTCGTCGCGACGCTCGCCCATGACCACGCCGGCCGCGACGCAGTGGGCGACCACGGCCGATCCCCCGCTGCTCAGCAGCGGGAAGGGAACCCCCGCCAGCGGTAGCAGGCCGAGATTTCCGGCGACGTTGATGGCGATCTCAGCGCCGAGCAGGGTCGCGAACCCAACAGCAACGAGCGAACCGACCTGGGTGCGGGTGCGGGTTGCCGCCGAGACGAGCCGCCACACCGCCACGGCGCCGAAGAGCAGTACCACCGCACCGGCGAGCACGCCTCGTTGCTCGATCAGACTCGCAAAGGCGAGGTCGGTCTCACGCGCCGGCAGGTACTGGGCCAGGAGATACCGAGGCAGGGCGGACACGGTGCCGAGCAGACCGCCGGACGCGATGGCGATGTGCGACTGCAGCAGCGCCCAGCCCGCACCTTGCACGTTGGCCCCGCCGTTGAGGAATGACTGCAGCCTATCGAGCTGGTACGGGCGCAGCAGGGACAACCCGACTGGCGCCATAAGCGCGATGCCGGCGACCAGCACCAACAGACTCCGTATGCGTACCCGTGCGAGCAGCATCATCGAGCCCGCAACCAGAGCGAGCAGGATCGCGGTGCTCAGGTCGGGTTCGAGAAGCGTGAGCGCAATCGGCGCCGCAGCGATCGGCAGCGCGATAAGCAGGCGGTGGCGATAGCGCGGCACGCTGCCGAGCACCACCGCGAGCATGAGGAGCAGCCCAAGCTTGGCAAGCTCCGAGGGTTGGAAGACCACGGCGCCGAGGCTCAGCCATCGCTGCGCTCCATACGCGATCGAACCAATGGCGGCGACCCCACCGAGCAGCACGAGCGCTCCTCCATAGATCGCGACCGCGAGCCCGCGCCAAGTCCGGGCGCTGATGCGGGCCGACGCAAGCATCGCCACCATGCCGATGCCCACGCAGACGGCCTGATGCATCGCCTCCTGAGTGTCGCCGAGGCTCTGCAGGTTCAGGATTCCAAGCCCGCCGAGGCCCGCAAACGCGAGCATCAGTAGTGGATCGAAGCCGGCCAGCGGCGAGGTTCGCACCCGTCCGCCGTCGAGCCCGCGCACGCGAACATGCTGGAAGTCGGGCGACGCCCAGATGCCCAATAGCTCGCTCCGCCGACACAACACAGGGCTGACGTTCCCGCCGTCCTCCCCGCTGTGGCGGGCCTGTTACATTGTGCGTCGTCCGTGCGCTTCGATGACTCCTAGCGCGCGACGTCGCGTCTCACGTCTTGCGGCGAGGCGACCTCAACCTGGACCTGTACGTCCGTTCTCCACCGCGGCGCCGAAGACGGTGATGCAACGTGCACACCAGCCCCGCTAGCGGTCGCGGTAGAGGTGAGTGTGTGCGCTCACAATTGGGTGGCGAGCATCTGACGAACGCCAGCCGCGGCAGGCCCATCCCCAGGAGGGAGGTCGGGCAATCACCTGCTCGCGGTCGCATTGGCGTGGTCGTCGTTCGCTTCTCCATATGCTTGTGACAGCACATATCCCAGTCGGTTGAGTAGCGTATTCTGAAGATGCGTTCGGACGTTGCATCCAGTGCCGACTAAGCGCTCTGTGAACGATCGGTGGCGGAGGTTGGTCATGGCCGATGCCGGGAGATTGAGGACCGTTGCGACGCTCACAGTTGTCTTCATCGCAGCCTGCGCCTCCGCCACCGCGCATCCGAGCCCCACGTCGATCAGGTCGCCAACGGTCACCGCATCAGCACCCCCTCTCGCTACGCTCGCAGCAGTCACGTCTAAAGACTTAACCAAAACGACCTATCTCACCTTCGACGATGGTCCCAGTCCCACGAGGACACCGGAAATCCTCTCTCTGCCTCTCGCTACGCTCGTACCAGCCACTTCCAAAGACTTAACCAAAACGATCTATCTCACCTTCGACGATGGACCCAATCCGACGTGGACTCCGGAAATCCTCTCTCTGCTGGAAGAGTACGGCGCGCATGCGAGTTTCTTCGTCATCGGCGAGAGCGCCAAAAGGTGGCCCGGGTTAGTGGAGCGAGAGGCGCAGGACGGCGATACCGTTGGAGACCACACTTGGTCACACCCGACTCTCACTGACCTGTCAGCGAGTGCCGTCTACGTTGAGCTCGGCCGGGACCGGAACTTGATCACGATGCTGACGGGAGAGACGCTTACCCTGTGGCGGCCTCCCTATGAAGCCTTCAACGCATCGGTTGTGGGGATTGCATCCGGGTTGGGGATGAAGATGCAGCTGTGGAGCGTGGACACGGGAGATTGGCAGCTCCCCGGGACCGAGGTCATCGTGTTACGGGTGATGGCGGCGCTTCACAACGGAATGGTCGTGCTGTTTCACGACGGGGGCGGCGATACCAGGAGTGAAACAGTGGCCGCGGTGGCCATTTTGATACCCGAGTTGGAGGCGGCAGGGTACCGGCTCGCAGCGCTGCCGCCTCAGGGAATTGGCCGGTAGGGACCGAGTGCCGACACGGCATCGTGTCAGCGTGCAGGTGCCAAATCTGCGCAGCCTCCTCCCCATGCCGAACGCGTCGACCTATGCCTGACCCCGCCCTCTCAAGAATCTGGCTTGGCGCGTGTCGTTCCACCATGGAAGGTCGCGCACTGCCCGGGTAACTGCCCCCGTCGGCGCCTAGCAGCGGGAGACGGGTCTCCCGCTGGAGTACCACTACTTCGGAAGGGACTACCTTCGGCTATCGCTTCACGTTGGCGGCCTGAGCTGGCGAACCAAGGCGGAGGGCTCGCCGGGCGTCTTTGCCACTGGAAGTGGGGAGCGGGCTCCTGCGCGGCGGCATACTGGAGCGGTCTGGGAGGAGACGAGCGGGACGATGCGGGAGCAAGGGACGCCGAACGACGAGGCGGGAAGTCCGTGGAACGAGCTGCTCGCCGGCGCAGCGATCGTGCATCAGAGGGCGCTCTCGAGCCTCAGTGTGCCGGCGCTGATGTTCGACGTGCCCGGCCGTCGTATCCGAGCGGCCAACCAGGCGCTTGCTGACCTCTTCGACGTCCCAGTGGAAGAGATGCTCGGTCGCCTGAACAGTGACGTCGTCAAGTTCGAAGACGAGGAGGGAATGATCCGTGCCATCGCGGCGCTGAGCTCTGGCGCTATCGACGGCTATCGGGCACGACGGCGCCTTGTCACGCCGAAAGGCGCGGTGATTGACGTGATCGTGTGGTGCCGCGCGATCGACGTGGAGGGCGTTCGCACTGCCGTCTACATCGTCAGCCGGATCGGAAGAGGGGGCGCGCAGCAAGTCGAGCCGCCCACCGCGTGGGCCGGGCCGCTGATCGTCGGCACGACAGACTCGCAGTGGCGGATCGAGCGAGTGAGCTCGGATGTGAGGGATGTTCTGGGTTGGGATATGGCTGCATGCATCCACCAGTCACTGCTGAGTGCGATGCAACCCGACGATGCCCGCGAGCTCACACGTGCGGTGATCGACACGTCTGTTGACCGCGCGATCGTACGGCACGTCCGCCTGCGCCACCAGGATGGAGAGTGGGTGCCCATGCAATGTCTCTGCGTCCGGTTGAGTGGTGACGACCCCTCGGCCGTCGCGTTCACCTTGCTCCCCGAGCCGCCCGCTGCACACTCCGACAGACTCACGGACATGGAGAACCGCCTCCGCCGCATCGCCGCGGAGTTACGTGCCGCGGGCGTTATGGACGACATCGAACATCTGCCGACCTACGACGAGTTTCCGCAGCTGGCGTCGCTTACCAGCCGCCAGTGGGAGGTTGTGATCCGCCTGCTTCGCGGCGATCGCGTGGCGACGATTGCGAGCGACCTGTTCTTGAGCCCGCGCACGGTCCGCAATCACCTGGCGGCAATCTTCGAACGCTTCGACGTTCATTCGCAGGCGGAACTGATCGCTCTCTTGAGCCGGCGCTGACAGTTTGGCGGCCGCCCGCTGGCTGCTCACCTGACGGCGTCAGGCGACGCGCGCCAGGGGCTAAGTCAGGGCCTGCATCCGCTTTAGGGAAGTGCAGTCTGATCACTCCCTCGCCCAAACGATACGAGGTGATCCAAGGCAACACCTACACGGACAACCTCGTCAATCGTTAATACAACCCCATCGAGAGTTCGCCGAGTGAAATCAGAGCCGAGGCTCTCAGCGCGAGACGGGGCTCGAACCCGCAACTTCAACCTTGGGAAGGTGACGGTCCGTTTTTGAGTTCCGCTGTGCCCGATAAACCTCTCAAGACGTCTATCGACCCCCATTTTCGAGCGCGGGCACGCGGCCTTCGACAGTCAATATCGGCCGATCAATGGGCTTGGACGTCACCCATCTAAACCTCGATCCTCGGCTCCTGCGCAGCCGAGCAAGTGATGTCCCTAATGTGGTGTAAATCCGGGTTGACCCCAGGGCTGCCGACGAGGTAGACAAAGAAGGCCACCGCGGAGTTCTCTTGGAAGCTCTAACCCAAACCAGGAGACCCACGATGGCCCAGAACAGGATGACGCACCAGGCGCTGATCGATCAACTCCAGGGCGCCGACACGGACGTGTTGCGACGCGTCCTCGAGCACGCGATGCAGCGCTTGATCGAAGCCGAGGCGGCGACCCAGATCGGCGCCGGACCGCACGAGCGAGCGGCCGGCTGTGTCAAGCATCAGGCGGACGCGCCGCACACCGTCAAGCATCTCTTGGACCCACGGTGTCAAGTATCTGCCGGACTTTTACAACGACGCGACGCAGCGAAACTGTAAGCGCTATGTATGCGCTGGACTGCCACAATCTCTAGCTATGAGCAGCGTCATCCGGCCTCGACCGTTGGGAATGATGCCTTTTGCAGGAAAAGTCATCATTCCTGGTTAGAGCACTACACCCCGTTCGCCCACCGGCGCCCAGCGCACCGCGCAACCGCTCGCCACGAACTCAAATTGCGCGCCCGTCGGGGAGACAGGACTCGAACCTGCGACCCCTGGTCCCCCAGACTAGTCCTTATTTAGTACGGGCTAATTGAGTTCAGAAATAGTGGTTTTGTGGCGAATTGGTTGGAATGACGACTAGAGCGCGCGTTTTGGAGTCACTTGGAGTCGCGTCGACATCCAGAGGAGCGAGCGGCCGTAGCCCGTCGCTCCTCTTCCCCACTAAGCTCTCGACTTGGGCATTCGGGTCGCCGTGGTGACCATTCGCGGCTTCAGCTCTTAGCGCTGCCGCGAGTCGGGTGACAGGACGCACGCAGTTGATGCAGCAGGCCGCCCAGCGGCGCTGCTTCGAAGCCTGCAGCGCCGCTGCCGCGCGGGAACATTAGAGCGTCTGATCATTCGTAGCGGCGGTGATCCGGAACACGGGGTAGTTGCCGGCGATCCCCTCGAAGGCGGCGAGCGGCGCTCGCCAACTGATCGCTATGTGCGGTCGCGCTCCGAGTGCGAAGGCTAAGTAGCGCCGGATGATCGGCGGCCTCACGGCGATCGGCACATCCACGAGTTGCACGGGCCGGCGACGGCCGTGGGTGAGCACGGCGCGACCTCCGGCCGCACGCACGTTGCGCACCCAGTTCGATCGCTCTCCGAGCATTGATACCAGGTACCAGTTACCCCGGTAACGTACCGTTGCCAAAGGGATATGCGTCGTCTCGCCGCTGATGCGACCACGGACCTCGAGCACGGCCGCGGTTGGGAGCAAACGCGGAAGAGGCCCGGACACGAAGCGCCGATGAATCGCCTTGGCGTCCTCATTCGGCCGCCCGCCCGCGTACATCGCTCGCATCTGATCCGCTCGCGAGCGGCGACGATGCCCTGTCACACCTTCAGTCTGCCAGAGCCTTGCGGCCCTTGAACCCGCGGCTCAACCGGAGTAGCGTAGCCCCATCTCCTGTTCTGTTCGCCGGGTAGAGGTCTGCGACAGAGACGAAGATGTTGTGTCATACAGATTTCGACTGCCTCGAAAAGCACCTGCTCGGTGCCGGTGAGAATGTGCGCATGGACGACCGGCATGCAATACTCGCCCTCGACCAGGAGGTGCGCGGTGACGATCTCCAGGAATTCCGAGAGCAGATCGTGCAAGGTTGTCCGGTTCTGCTCCGGGGTCCACTCGATGATGGCCCGGCCCAGATCGTCCAGACGGACGTGATCGCCGCGGAGCCCTGCCACCTCAGCGCTAGACCCGCTCATGAAGGTCTCAATGTACGGATACACGACATGTTCTTCCGCATGTCCATGCGCGGCGATGTGGTCGACGAGGAATCGAACATGGCGCATCGCCTCGAGGACCTGTGCGTCGCTCAGCGTCGGCATCTCGTCGGTGAGCGCACGGATCTCGTTGAGTCGATGGCGCAGGGACCCTGCTTCGCTACTCAAAGGGCCGGTTGCAGTGCTCACGGTGGTCGCTCTCGGCTCGGCAGTTGCGACGGGATTCATGGCCTACCTCCTGGGTGGTCCGCGGACCAATCCAGAATCGCAACGTCACGCAGGGTGCGCCAGGGCCATACGTCCTCGACCTGGCCTTCCAGGAGAAGAACTCGTTGGGTCCAAGGTCGCCTCAGACTCGGTACGGCCGACTGAACATCAGGAGGACGTGGACGATGACTGACAGAGACTCGAACGGGCAGAGTTTGGAGGTCTACGACCGACGCTTGTCGTCGCGATTGCCGCTGCGTGTGGTGGGGCGAGTTCTCTTACGTCGTCGCCGGCCGCGACCCCCCGGTCCACACCTACTTCGACTCCACCCCCGGCGCCGAGCGCGACCCCAACGCCAGCGGGCCGAAAGTCACCAGCGCAGCTCCGATTGACCCCACGATTCAGGTCCATAGCCGCACCATTCGAGCTACGCCTCTTCGCCACGGAGCGGCGGCTCGCGAAGCTCGATTGAGGGTGTCTTCGCAGGAGTGGACCCTGTGATTTGCGGCGTTGAGCGACGACGGGTGCAGCACGAAATCCGGTGACTATTTCGGGACCAATGACCCTAGTGCGGCGATCGCGCGACGATGAGGATCAGAAGCATGACCAGAGCAACAGGTGCAGTACCCACACCGGCGCGGCGCGTGACCGTGAAGATCGCCTACGGGACCGCAGATGTCGAGAAGGCGGCCGAGTCCATGGCGTTGCAGGTGAGTGGCGAAGAGGTGGAGGCCATCTTAGCCAACATAGACAATGAGCTCTCGACCCTGGCCACGACGGCGACGCGCGCTGCGGTCCTTTCGAGGGTATTTGACGAATTGCTGATCGTTTGTCACGCGCACGCCAGTGGCGACGACGACTGAAGCTCCTGAGCAGCAAGGCTCGGCCAGTCGCGTGATGACGGCGCTCCGTCATGCCTAAACGCGTGCGTTAAGAATGAGGGTCGCCGCTCGGCGCTGTCTTCGCTTGGGCTCACAGATGAGCGCTGCGGGAGCAACCGAGGATCCCACCTCGATCCCGGGGAGCGCGAGTGGCCCATCAATCCGGACGAGGGTCGAGCCTAAGGGCGCCGCCTCCCGTACTCAAGGCCTCGCATCGCAGGATGTGGGGCTTTTGTTTGAGGGTGTGGGCACCGTCCGCAGGCAAAGCGCCTCGACCCCGAGGACCTGACGCGCCCCCAACGAGCCCACGAGGCCGGCGCGCGCCCTGGTGTGTTTGTTGCACGCTGGGGTGAGCGAGCGGCATGTCCCCCGGGGTGACGTCGATGGACAGCGACGACCATGAACCCCGGCCTGCCGGAATGACTGTCGGTCGGTCGTGTCGTCGGACGCACAATTGTTGGATGGTGGCCGTGGACCCTGACGACGACGGAGTTCAGCGTTACGTCGTGCGCCGGTATGCGAACGATCCGCTGCGTCACGAACGCCGCCACCAGGTCGTTGCGGCATTCGACAACGAACAGGAGTTCCGCCGGTTGCTCGAGTCGCTCTCGGGCGATCTGGAGCGTCGGCGCGACGTCGGTCAGCCAATCGATCCTCGTGAGCACTACACCGGCCACAGGCTCGAACCGGGATACCGACGCCGGCAGCGAGACGGCCGTGTGCTTAGGGAAGCGATCCGCCGTCGCGTATCGATCTCAGATGAGTTCATAGACCGCCTTGACCTGCCTGGAAACATGTTCGTGGCACGTCAGTCGGCCAAGGAAGACGGCTAAGCAGCTCGCCATCGAGCGTCGCATTCGTCGAGCGGGGCCGATATTGACGCTGGTACAGCTCCGATTCATCACCATGGCTGCGGCGGTCTCGAAGTAGCTGACGAGCTCGTCAGCGTCACCGGCCGCGAGTTGACCCCCGCGGCCGAGTCTGGCAAGAAAGATGTCGTTGCCAAGCGGCAGCCTCGCCGCGTCACTCCTCGCGACCCTACGAAGCGATGGCCAGCAAACTGTTGACCTTCACAATGGGGGACGCTTGGCCGTGTTCACCCTCAGGGATGGCCTCTACCACGAACTCTGAGATGACGCCGGGCCGGAACACCAGGCAATGAGTCGATCCTCCGAACTGGAAGTATCCGAGCTGGTCGCCCTTCTCGACCTTCTGGCCCTCCTTCAGCGGCTTCCCCTCCTGGTCGACCAGCACGCAGGACGAGACCTCCCCCATGCCCACGGCGACCAGACACATCAGGCCGATACCGCTGTAGTCGGCTTCGATGAAGATGAGCGCCCTGGTCGCCACGTGAGTGATGTAGCCCTGCGAGTTGGTGGGACCGGCGGGGTCGAAACGCTCCGAGGCTGCTTCGGCGTAGTACGTTCCCGGTACCTGCTGGATCCTCCGGATGGTGCCCGTGACTGGGCTGTGCCAACGGTGATAGTTGTCGGCGCTGAGGAACGCCTGGTACACGGTGCCACCGACGAACTGCTCCACGAAGTTCCCATTGAGCATGTGCCGCACGGAATACGGCTCCGACTTCATCCAGAAGGTGTCGTGTTCGTTCACCTGCGTCTGTATGCGATACGGCTGCGACTCGCAGGCGCTCACGATGGCCTTCTGGTCGTCGGGTCGGGCGACGAGCCGCCTCCCGGGTTTGAAGCGACGGATGAAGAAGTCGTTCCAGCTCTTGAACCCGAAGAACTCGGCGTCGGGATCGATCTGGAATTCGTGCAGCCGAAGCGACTCCCTTGCGACCGGGCTCAGCCAGCCAGAAGGCGAATCGTCCAGCACGTAGCGCGAGGCTTCGCTGTCGAGGAACTCCGCCCAGACCGAGAGCAGCCTCCTCACCATCTCGTTGACACGCGGGTCGGCGAAAGCGGCCAGCCCAGCCGCGGTGATCATCGGGTAGTCCAAGATGGCGTTGATCGGGCACCCCACCATTGCCGTGATGTCGAAGGTCGGTGCCGTCGTCAGGATGTGGTTCATCACGACCAGCATCTGCTCGTAATTCTCGAGCTTGACGTCACCGGAACCCGGCTTCGGCGCAGAACGGGGCTGCTGCTCGAACATCAACGTGAAGTACATGTTCATGACCGGATCGTTCTCGATCATGTCCCGGAACTCCTGCACCACCGGATGGAAAGAGGCGTTTCTCTGCTCGGCCTCGGCGATGTTGCTCTCCAGCCACCTGTTCAAGTGGCGGGGATCGACGGGAAGCCATCCACCCAGGCGGCTGGGTCGCGAGGCGGCGCTGTCATGTCGCGGCGGTGCCATGGTTCCTCCGTTCTCACCCTAGCAGTCTTCGGCAACCGACGATGGGCGCCCCTCAAGGCCAGCGCGCCGACGCCCCCGTAGCCGGTGCCACACTCCGGATTGGGCGTCCGAGTGCCTCAAAACGACACCTTCGGTGACACCTTCATCGGCGGATCCGCCCGGACGGCGGCAAACAGTGGCAACCGGCAATGCCTTGTGCAGCAAGCATTTACGGCGCCTCGTTGGGACGCGTAGCCGGGATGTCTGTTTCGGGCCGTTCGGCTACAGCCATGCGGTTCTGCTTGGATGGGATGACGCTGCAGGCGAAAGCCAGCTATCGAGACTGCAGGAGGTCAGAACTGATACCAAGCGTAGCGGTGCCCGGCCGAGCCGCGATAGAGCTCGACCTGCCTAGGAGAGCATCACCAGAGCCGAGTCCGTGATCGGGGCACTTCCCGGTGGCTCGCGATCGAGTGAGGCGGTCGAGGGCAGAGCAACATCACGTTGTCCGCCCTGGGTGGACCTGTCATTACACGTTGTGTCCACCTGCGGCCGCGACCTCGAGGGCGAGCGCGCCCGCTGCGACCTCATCGATGTGATCGCCAATCCGATGCGACCGGGTCTGCCTCGGCATCGGCGCGGTACGTTGATCCCGTCCCATGGCGTCGATGGCTCCGACGTGCATCGCGAAAGGAATCAACGCAAAGGGACGCCGTGATTTGTGGCTCAACTCGTGGGCAACACTCCCGAGGAAGAGATCCTCCATTGTGCTGTGTAGTCCATTGCCGACCACGATGAGGTCTGCGTCCTCGGTGTCGGCGACGTGCAATATCGATGATGCCGGATGCCCTTCGACAACGATGATCCGATGCTTGACGTCCGTGCTGGTCAAGGGCCTAAACAACTCATTCTTGACATGAGATCGCATATCGACTCCCAGGTAGTCGAACTCCCGAAGGCGAACGTCCCTCACTGTCGTGCCGCCAGGGGCGCCGATGGGCTTCAGCACATGCACCGCGATGATCTCGGCGCCGCGGGATTCTGCCTCCTGGATTGCCCATTCGAGTGCGGCGTCCGATGCCGCCGACCCGTTCACTCCCACCACGATCTTCTGCGTGCTCATAACGTCCGCCTTAGGCATCTGAGGATTGCTCGGTCAAGGTTCATCTAATCGCCAGATCGGATGCCTGTCTAGAGGCATTGGTCCCGACTCATAGTCGCGGCTGCAGAAGGAGTGATCGACCGCATGACATGCGCAGGGGACGTGACCCTCTACCAGCCTTCGGGGACGGCGTCGGACACGGGCGTCACCTGGATCACGGACGGTCCACATGGCCGGCTCTGGTTCACCGACGGGCTTTCCATGGGGAACATAATCGGCGCCATCCGGCCCCGTCTGGATAGGTTGGACAACCTCATCAATCGTTAAAACAACCCCTCCCTGGTCGCCATGACGGGCAAGAACTACCCCAGGCCGCCGGTCTAGGTCGCGGGAGAAGGCGCGCCTCGCCCGCCACTGAGGGCGCGCACTCATATTGGGTAGACCACTAGGAGGGAGCCAAAGGTCCGTATCCACCTCGTGTCGTTCGCCCCTAGGCGAGCGCGGCCTCACGGGGTATCACAGAGGCATACCGAGTCATGGAGGTCGTCTGATGATCAACACAATCGTCGTGGGTACGGATGGATCCAGCCATGGGCAGAACGCAGTCACCTGGACCGCCGAGCTGGCACGCCAACTCGGCGCGCGAGTAGTCCTCGTTCACGTGACAGGCCCGCTGGCGCCGCCAATTGTTGGAGCCGGTGGGTACGTGATGTATATCCCGCAGGACGTTGTTGATCAGACCAGCGCGGACGTCCGGGAGCGGGTGTTCAGCGAGTTCTGCGCGCCTCTCAGGGCGGCCGGCGTCGCGTGGCAATGGCGCATACAGGAGGGATCAGCCCCCATCGTGCTCGCCGATGTGGCCAAGGAAGTCGGAGCTCAGTTGATTGTCGTGGGCACCCGAGGTGAGCATGCACTCGGCGAATTGCTCCACGGCAGCACCAGCCACGGGCTGACTCTGAACACCGAACTGCCAGTCGTCGTGGTGCCGCTAGGGGCGCACGTAACACGACAGTCCCCCGCCGGTACGCGGGCGTAAGCCTGAATGAGGTCCGAGTTCGTCGTCAACGCAGTAGAGCCGTTTGTCGAACGCTACATGTGAGGCAAGCTGTCGTACGTTGGCTCAACGACTCGACCCTGCGTCGAACGCGGCTTTGTCCAGACTATCGTACGTTACCGTCAGGTCTGCAAGCATCTGGCTCAGTCGGGACGAGTGAACTACATCCGCGTCGCGGGTATGCGAGGGTGGGCGTGCAGAGTCGCGTGACGCAGCAGAGTGCTCGTACCGGGATGGTCGTCTTCGCGTCGGAGTCCGCCATCGGATTCGGTGCCGCCGTTGTCGCAGCGCCCTACGCTCGCCCGACTGGACTATCGCCTGCGCGATCGTCGCCGCAGCTGCCGTCGCGATTGCGGTTCCGGTGTTGCGTCGTCCACACGTAGGTTTTCTTTCCGCCGTGGTCGTCCTGTACTACATGCACGCTGGGGTGGTGCAGATTTTAAGGAATGACACTTGAGCGACCGCAGCCACCCCCAGATGCGGGAACCAGGCTTAGACGGGAAGCAGGGCGGCAGCGTCGGCCCCCGGCGTCGAGGAGAACTGGCTCGAGTACAGGTCGTAGTAGAACCCATGCCGCGCAAGCAGATCTGCGTGACTGCCGACCTCAACGATTCGACCGGCATCCATGACCACGATCGAGTCGGCATTGCGGATCGTTGACAGGCGGTGGGCGATCACGAAGCTCGTGCGCCCAGCTCTGAGGCGTGCCATCGCCTCCTGGATCAGCACCTCCGTACGGGTGTCGACGTTGCTCGTGGCTTCGTCGAGGATGAGGATCGCCGGCCTGGCGAGAAAGGCTCGCGCGATGGTGATCAGCTGCTGTTGCCCTGAGGAGATGTTCGAAGCATCCTCATCCAGAACGGTGTCATAGCCGTCCGGAAGGGTCCGTACGAATTGGTCGACGTAAGCCGCCTTGCCGGCCGCGACCACATCTTCGGTGGTGGCTCCATCCTTGCCGTAGGCGATGTTGTCGCGGATGCTGCCCGCGAACAACCAGGTGTCCTGCAACACCATGCCGAACATGCTGCGCAGGCGCTCGCGGGGCAGCAGGTTGATATCGACGCCGTCGACGAAGATGCACCCCGAGTTGATCTTGTAGAAGCGCATCAGCAGGTTGACGATGGTGGTCTTCCCGGCACCGGTCGGACCCACGATCGCAACCGTCTCACCGGGTCGCACGTCGAGGTTGAAGTCCTGGATGAGGGGCTTGTCCGCCACATAGCGGAACGCCACGTGCTCGAGGGTGACGTGTCCTGCCGGCGGCGAGGCGACCGCCGGCTCGGCGACCTCGGGCTCCTCGTCCTCGGCGGCAAGGAACTCGAAGACGCGTTCAGCAGATGCCAGACCGGACTGGAGGAGGTTCATCTGACCGGCGATCTGGGTGATCGGCATCGTGAACTGGCGCGAGTATTGAATGAACGCCTGGACGTCGCCGAGCGTCATCGTGCCGGACACCACCCGGTAGCCGCCGATGACCGCGATGGCGACGTAGTTGAGGTTGGCGAGCAGTTGCATCGCCGGTTGCATCGTGCCGGAGAGGAACTGCGCGCGAAAGCTCGCCTCATAGAGCTGCTGGTTCTTGCCGTCGAAGTCGTCAATGGTGCTCGCCGTCCGGCCGTAGACCTGCACCAGCGCGTGCCCCGTGTGGGTCTGCTCCACAAGGGCATTGACAGTGCCGGTCCACTCCCACTGCGCTGCGAACTGCTTCTGGGCGCGGCGGGCGATCACCAGCGTCACACCGATCGACAGGGGAACGGTGACGAGCGAGATGAGCGCCAGCAGCGGGCTGATCCACAGCATCATCCCCAACACACCCACGATCGTGAGCGCGGAGCTCAACAGCTGGCTCAAGCCTTGCTGGAGAGTGGTAGTCACGTTGTCGATGTCATTGGTCACGCGGCTCAGGAGGTCACCATGCGGATGGGTGTCGAAGTACTGCAGCGGCAGGCGCCGGAGCTTCGCCTCGACATCACGGCGCATGCCGAACACGGTGCGTTGGGCAACACCTGCCATGAGGTAACCCTGCATCCAACTGAAGGAAGCGCCGAGCAGATAGAGCAGAGCAACGACACCAAGGATCACTCCAAGCTGGGAGAAATCAATCCCCCGCCCAGGAGTGACATTCATTCCAGAGAGCATCTGAGCCAACTGTCCCTGCCCGTGGAGCCGGAGCCCGGCGATCACCTGCGCCTTGGTCATCCCCGCCGGCAGCCCCTTGCCGACCACGCCGTTGAAGATGACGTTGGTGGCGTTGCCGATGATCCGCGGCGCGATCACAGTGAACGCAATCCCGGTGGATGCGAGCACCGCCGACAGGGTGATTCGCGGGACTTCCGGACGCAGGCGGCCGATCAGTTGGCGGAGCGTTTGGCCTGGATGTCTCGTGGTTTGCGGCGGACCGGCCGGCCCCCGAAACGGCCCGCCGGGGCGTCCGCCC
>CABECQ010000096.1_pt1 | contig 16099 bp, 15 predicted proteins | sample 3132861 | NCBI WGS metagenome assembly CABECQ01 (sample SAMEA5534327, study PRJEB31848) | metagenome | biome: tundra; feature: field; material: soil | place: USA | collected 2013-05 | depth 0.15 m | reverse complement strand
TCGATCGGGATCGGATGAGTCTCGATGGCCGCCTAAGTAGCCTGATAGTTGAATTGATTCCGTTATCTCAGTCGGGACGTCGCCGACGGCCTCTCCTGCCAGCATTGAGCTAAGCGTCTGTAAGCGTGCTGACGTGGTCGGGCACGTATGTATACGTGTCACGGCTCGGGCGAACGTAGCCCTGGTCGGATTGACGCGGTGGGAGCGTCAGCGGTGTCTGGATGACGTCCTGGTACGGGACCATCGAGAGGAGATGCGCGACACAATTCAGGCGAGCGCGCTGCTTGTTGTCGGCTTCGACGACAAACCAGGGCGACTCGGGGGTATCGGTGTGGACGAACATGATGTCCTTGGCGCGCGAGTATTCGACCCAGCGCAGCCGTGACTCGAGGTCGATCTTGCTCAGCTTCCACTGCTTGAGCGGATCGGTGAGGCGGATGTGGAAGCGCCGCTCCTGCTCCTGGTCGCTTACCGAGAACCAGTACTTGACGAGGATGAGCCCCGACTCGATGAGCAGGTTCTCGAAGATCGGGCCCTGGCGCAGGAACAGGCGATGCTCGTCGTGGGTGCAGTAGCCCATGACGTATTCGACGCCAGCGCGGTTGTACCAGGACCGGTCGAAGAGGACGATCTCGCCTGCCGACGGAAGATGCTCGATGTACCGCTGGAAATACCACTGCTGGCGCTCGCGATCGGAGGGCGCCGGGAGCGCCGCGACTTTCACCACCCTCGGGTTGAGGTACTGCGTGATCCGGCTGATGGTCCCGCCCTTGCCGGCGCCGTCGCGACCCTCGAAGATCACCGCGACGCGGGTGCCGCTCGCCCGCACCCATTCCTGCAGCTTGACGAGCTCGACCTGAAGACGCCGCATCTCCTTCTCGTAGAGCTTGTCGGTAAGGTCTCTCGCACCCTCGTGCTTTGACGGCGTCTTCTTCGCCACGGCCACCGTAGTGTGACGCGCAGAAACGTGAGCCACCGGCTGGCGGACAGCTCCGGTAGGCGGTTGGGAGCGGCTCCGTGCGCAAGACCAGCAAACTCGAACGCCGACGAAGTGGGTTGCAACTGCGAAACCGTGCCCCTACCAGCCCGAAGTCAATGGGCCGCCATGCCACGCGGTCGACCGGGCTGCCGACGATTGCGGCCAGCAGACTAGCGAAGCGAAGCTGGGTCGAACGCAACGCGGCGCGCGGCACGAAGTAGCGTGAGTCCGATGAGTCGGGCCGCGGTCCGCCAAAGAGTTCCACAGTTATTGACCGTGAGCTCGAGCCGTCAAGGATCGTCGGTGGGCAAGGACACCTCGCGTGCGAGGTCACTGAGAAACCTCTCGATCGCGTGAATCGGACGCGGCGCCGTAGAACTCATCTCGGTGTCCACGCCTTCGCAGGGGGAGGAGCAGATGCGTCCGCAGATCGCCGGGACGGGCGGTCCATGACCAGATCCTGCCACGCCCGCCGTGAGCCGGCCACCTCAGAACGCCCCGGCCCTGCCTGGATGTTCTCCCCGGCCTGGAGGTGCCAAAATCGCAGCCATGCCCGAGCCGGAAGCCTTTCGACGACCGACCCGGCTGAAGGTCGGCGACGTGATGACCCGTGAGGTGGTCACGATCTCGCCTGACACGCCGTTCAAACACATCGAGCAGTTGATGCGCGAGCACAACATCAGCGCGCTTCCGGTGGTGGATGCAGCGGGTGACGTGGTCGGACTGGTCTCGGAAGCGGATCTTTTGCTGCGAACCGAGGCCGAGGGCTCTGAGCCCCGCAGCTGGACTCGCGATGCGCGCGACCGGCAGACCAAGGCGCACGCTCAGACGGCGGCGGGCTTGATGTCCGCGCCCGCGGTCAGCGTGACGCCTGACATGCCGCTTGCCGCCGCCGCACGGTTGATGCGCAAACGGAGCGTCAAGCGTTTGCCGGTCGTGGAGCATGGAAGGCTGGTCGGCATCGTGAGCCGAGCGGATGTGCTCACGACCTACCTGCGCACCGACGCCGACATCCGCTCGGACGTCGTCGAGGGCGTCGTTCACGGCAGCATGTGGCTGGATCCGTCGACTTTCAACGTCGAGGTCGACGACGGCGCCGTGCGCATCCATGGAGAGGTGGATCGTCGCAGCGACGTGGAGATCCTGATCAACCTGATCCTTGGCATCGACGGTGTCATCGATGTGGATCCCGCACTGACGTACCGGTTCGACGACCGGAACGTGACGCCGCCGAAAGAGCTCGGCGGCATCTGACCCTCCCAACCGTCAAGTCGCTGGGGTCGCATGCTCCGGCACAACCAGCAACGCGGTGTGCCCTGAGTGCAGCAGCTTGGTCGACACGCTGCCGAGCAAGAACCGTCGCACGGCACCGAGATCGCGACTGCCCACAACGATGAGCGTCGTTCCGTGGCGCTCGCTTCCGGTAGCAATCAGCGCGTCGGCCGGATCACCGACCAGGACGGCCGTCTCGACGGTGCGGCCCGCGACCGGCTCCAGGCTCCTGGCGAACTCGAGCAGGTGCTCGGTCCCGATAGCTTCGTCATCGTCGGGACCGTGAAAGCGATCCGCGGCAACCGACAGCTCGGCCTCGGCTTCGACCAATTCGATGGCAGCATCCTCGTAGAGGTGTGTGATCGTGGCGGCGAATCGCGCCGCGCATTGGGCGCCACTGCTGTTATCGAAGCCGACGATCACCTGCGCCGGCGGCCAGGAACCTTCACCGCCCCTCACGATCAGCACGGGGCGGTGCACGGAGTGCACGACGTGCTCCGAGATGCTTCCAAGCAGGCGACGCTTCAGGCCATCGAGCTCACGGCTTCCAAGAACGACGAGATCGGCCTCGACCATCTCGGCCACGTCCATGACGGCGCTGAAGGCTGGTTCGCGTGCGACGTGAATGCTCCCGACGGTCGCGCCGAGCGCGACCACGCGATCCCGCTCGTCGTCGAGCAACTTTCGGGCGTCAAGTTCGAACGAATCCCATGCGCTGTTCGGACCGATATAGGGCGCATACGCCAGGACGTTGGATGGAGCGAATTCGTAGGCCGTGACCAGGTGAAGTGCCGCACCGGACCGCCTCGCCAGGTCCGCGGCGGCACTGAGTGCCAGGTGCGCGGCGGGCGAACCGTCGGTGGCAAGAAGGATGTTCCGAAGGCGGACAGAACGCTGCCCCAATTTCTCGTCGAGGCTGATCACTTGCATGGCTCGAATCTCCGGTAATCACTGACCCGTAGGTCAAGGAAAGCAGGCCGGGCCATCTCGCGACCACAGTCCTTTGTCACCCGATCGACCGGCGATTGACCCAAACTGGTCATGCCGAGAGGAGATCCTCGCAGGCGAACCGGATCCATCCATCGAGAACGGTGTTTGGACAGGCGCACGAGTGAGCGCGCAACTGGGGTGGGGTTGCCTCGGGCGTGGCCTGGCAACTCGTCGCCTGACGACTGAACCACTAAGAATTCTGCATGTGTAGACTTCAACAGTCAGTGAATTAGGAGGCCAGCTTGTGTGGACGATGATCGTCAAGGAGTTCCGGCAGCTGAAGCGAGACCGGCGAACCCTCGCGCTGCTGATCGTGCTGCCCGTCCTGCTGCTCGTGGTCTTTGGTTACGCGGCCAGGTTCGACGTCTCCAAGGTCACGACCATCGTGGTCGGTCCGCAGGCAGAGGCTGTCGCGGGCCAGCTCGGTGCGCCGTTCGACGTCGTGGAGATCGATCCGAACGGAGGCAGGTCTCTGGCTGCGAGTCGCCTCCAGGATGGAACGGCGGTGGTCGGGGTGGTCACCGGACAGGCCCAGATCGTGGCGCTGATGGATGGCACTCAACTTTTCGCCGTGCAAGCCGCCGAAGGCGCGCTGGCTCGCATGGCTCAGGCGGCCAAGGCGAATGGCGCGGCGGTACCCGCCATCGCCGACCAGATCCTCTACAACCCGAACCTCACAACCTCCTGGATCATGATCCCAGGCCTCACGGGTCTGATCCTGCTCTTCATCGGCACGCTGATCACAAGTCTCGGGATCGTTCGGGAACGGCAAACGGGGACCATCGAGCAGCTCGCCGTCATGCCATTCAGGCCGTGGGACGTGATCTTCGGAAAGATCGTCCCGTACCTCCTGCTTGCGGCACTCGACCTTATTGCGATCGTGGTGATCGGGATGGTGCTCTTCGGGGTGCCGTTCGTCGGCAACGTCGCCACCTTCGCACTCGGCGCCCTCCTGTTCCTGCTCGTGACCCTGGGCATGGGTGTCCTGGTCTCAACCGTGTCGCAGAATCAGGGCCAGGCAATCCAACTCGCCATCATGTTTGTCGTACCCCAGATCCTCTTGTCGGGGCTGATATTCCCGGTGTCGTCGATGGCGAGCGGAGTCCAGTGGATCGCCTACGTCCTCCCGCTCAAGTACTTCATCGACATCAGTCGCGGGGTGATGCTGAAAGCCGCGCCATTGTCCGCCCTCTGGGGTCCCCTGCTCGTTCTTGCAGGAATGGCGGTGGTCGTTCTCGGGTTGGCCGTCCTTCGGTTCCGACGCGACCTTGCGCCGAGCGCCAGGCGAGGCCGCACCGCGGAGGCAGGTTCGAAGGCGGTGGCGGCATGACCTGGGGGCTTGAGGATGCGAGTGTTATGTTCGGGTCGCGTACCGCACTCGACCATCTGACCCTGCCGGTCGAGCCTTCGACAGTGAGCATCTGCGTCGGTGGAGATGGCGCGGGTAAATCCACGCTCCTGCGAGCGCTGGTTGGACTTGTCCGTCTGAACAACGGCGTCGCACGGCGACCTGCGAAGACGGAGATCGGCTATATCCCCGCTACGGCCGGTCTGTATGTCGACCTCACCGTCGACGAGAACGTGGCGTTTTCCGCCGGTGCGTACGGCGTGCGCGGACCCGAGTTGGCAAGGCGATCGACCGAAATGCTCGAACGGATCGGCCTGGCGGACGCGCGGACCCGACTCGGTGGGCAACTCTCGGGTGGCATGCAGCGGAAGCTCGCGGTCGGGATGGCGCTCCTACATCGCCCGGCGATGCTGGTGCTGGATGAGCCCACGACGGGGGTCGATCCGGTGAGCCGCGCCGAGCTATGGCGGCTCATCTCCGGAGCCGCGGCCGAGAGCAGCGCGGTCGTCGTCGCCACGACCTATGTCGACGAGGCTCACCGTGCATCAACGGTTGTCCTGTTGGAACAGGGCCGATCCATCGCGGTCGGATCGCCGTCCGACATCATTGCCGCGGTTCCCGGCAAGTTGGGCGTCGTTGAGTCGCCAGAACAGCCGCAGGGGCTCTCCTGGCGTTGGGGCAAAACCTGGCGAGTATGGGCTCCGTCGCTGGATCTTCCACCGGGGGCGGAATCATTGCAACCCGACTTCGAGGATGCCGTGATGATCGCCGCCCTATCGGACGAGCAGAAGATCTAGATGATGGTTGCACTCGCCGAAACCCATAACGTGACCATGAGCTTCGGTTCTTTCACCGCGGTGGACTCGGTGAATCTCAAGGTCGGCGACGGCGAGGTCGTCGGGCTCCTCGGCGCCAACGGGGCCGGCAAGACCACGGTAATCCGACTCCTGCTCGGACTTGTGCGCCCGTCGCAGGGCGAGGTCGCGCTATTCGGTGCGCCGCCATCGATGAGGACGCGACGCCGGATCGGCTATGTGCCGCAAACACTGGGCCTCTACGGCGATCTGACGGTCGAGGAGAACTGGACGTTCACAGCGTCCGCCTTTGATGTGACTCGTCTCGCGCTGCCGCCGAGCATCCGTGACGCGAGGGATCGACTCGTCGGGACACTCCCGCTGGGTCTGCAACGACGGGTCGCCTTTGCCGTGGCGTTCTCCCATCAGCCTGAGCTGCTCGTGCTGGACGAGCCCACCTCAGGGGTTGGGCCGCTGAGCCGGGCTCGGCTCTGGCAGGACATCCGGGACAGCGCCGAACACGGTACCGGCGTCCTGGTGACGACCCACAACATGGAGGAGGCCGAGCAATGCGACCGGCTCGTCGTCATGGCCGGCGGACGCGTCGTCGCCGAGGGCACGGTAGCCGAGGTGATCGGTGACCGTCACGTGGTTGAGGCACGATGCGACGGCTGGCAGAAAGCGTTCTCGGCGCTCGACGCTGAGGGGCTCATCGTGCAGGTGCAAGGCGACGTCCTCCGAGTGCCCGCGTCGCCCCAGCACGTCGTTGAGGTGCTCGCCCGATACCACGTCCGAGGGGACGTGACGACCGTGCCTGCGAACCTCGAAGAGGCGTTCGTCAGCATCGTCTCGGCGGGAGCAGGCCGGTGAGTCGCTCGGGCCGACGTCCCGGGTGGCCGCAGACACGAGACGACATCCTGCTTGCCGCACGGCGGTCGTTCGGCGCTCGCGGGTACGACGCCACGTCCCTGCGAAGCATCGCCAAACAGGCTGATGTCGATCCCGCTCTCCTCGTCCATTACTTTGGCACGAAGGAGGCGCTGTTTCTCGCTGCACTCGAGGTCACGATGAGTCCGATGTCGATGTTCGACGGGCTGGCGACCGTGACCATTTCTCAGGCAGCCAAGATGATCGTCCGTCGATACCTGCTCATGTTGGATCAGGAGCAAACCCGAGACGTCATTCTCGGGCTCGTTCGCTCGGCCGTATCCAGCGAGCGAGCGGCGACGATGCTGAGGGAGTTCCTGGGTCAGGCAATGCTTTCATCCCTGAGCCCGCTTATCGATCATCCCGACAGGCAGCTCCGAGCTTCGCTCGTCGCTGCGCAGTTGATCGGCATCGCGATGCTTCGCCACGTGGTGAAAGCTGACGCGGTCGCGTCGGCGAGCAATGAGGAATTGGTGTCACGAGTTGCCCCAGTCATCGAGGCGTACCTGCGGTGATCTCGAGGACAATCGACGCCCGCCATGTTGAACCCCACCTTGGACCTTCATCTGAGACGAGGCGACAGCCAGCGTCGAGACCTCGGCGAGTCAATGCATCGGTCAGGCAGCGTCACGCAGCCCGACGGATGACCCAGTCGTCGTCGCGGCCGTTCTCGGCTTGCCGCTGCGCACCGTGAGTGACGGGACACGCGCACGAACCGTCCTACGGTGGAGCAGCGCTGCGTCTATCCCCGACCCGAGCGCCACGGCGCTGCCCACGGCTCCTGCATAGAGCGCGATGCCGAGCCCGGCGACCTCGGCTGCATCGCGAACTGCCTTGATTGCCTTCGCGTTCATCATTTCTCCTTCATCTCAGAACACTTGAAACAAGCAAAACTCTGGGTGCGCGCGCGCACGTGGGCCAGAGGCGAAGGTCCCCGTGTTCCACCGCACACGCGGGTCGGAGGTCACAGCGTGGCGACAGGAAGCAAGCGGTCCGAGACCGGCAGTGCGCTGCAAGCAATGGGCCATCGCTTGGCTTCGCCAATGACACTCAGGCCTGTGGCGTTTACCGGTTGCGGGTAGCGATGTGTGACCAACGGCACTGGCCGGCCATCGTGGGGAAGGCGATCATGGAATCGTGCAGTCCACGGCTCCCGGTAGAGACTCCGCCCGACGCATAGGAGGTTGCCATGGCTCCAGCAACAGACGTGACCGCCCGCGGCGCACTGTGCACTGAAGCCGCATTGCTTCGCTCGCGGGTGCTCGTGATCCGTGGGCTGGTCCGCACACTGCCTGATCTCGCCGAGGCAAGCGTGGTCGACGCTGTCATGCGGCTTCGTCCGTTCGTCAACCACCTTGCCGCGCGTGGTCGCGCCGAGGAGCACATCCTCTATCCGTACGCTGAGAGCGCGAGCGCGACCGGCTTGACCTCACTTCGCCACGACCACATGCGACTCGAGGGGCTCGCCACGGCGATCGCCGCGTGGACGCCGGCCATGGGTCGACCGAAGCTGGCGCTGCTCCTCACAGCGTTCTGCGAGACCGCGGAGGCGCACCTTGATCTTGAAGCCGACCGGTGCCTGTCCGTTGTACACGAGCACACTTCAGCCAGGACGGAGCGTTACCTGTTCGGAGAGATCGAGATCGAGACCTTCGAAACGGTTCGGCAGTGAGCGTTTCGCGCAGACAGGTTGGAGCGGCCTCGAGACAGCCCTCCGAGCCGGCTATTAGATGAGATTTGACAGACCAATCCCCGGATGCCTGAGGCGAAGCTGATGAATACGCAGAAGATCGTGGTGGGAGTGAATGGATCGACCGCATCGGACGCCGCGCTCGAGTGGGCAATCCACGAGGCGGCGCGCCGCGGCGCCGAGATCATCGCGGTGCATGTGCTGAAGCCCATCGACGCCCACGGGGGCGCGACGGTGATGGACGTTCGCCTCCGGGAGCTCGACTACCTGGAGGAAGCTATCCGATCTCGTGTCAAGAAGGAGTTGCTTGAGCCTCTCACCAGGACGGACATCAAGCATCGGATCGTCGTCGTCGAAGGGCATCCGGCAACCGGAATCTTGGATGTCGCCGACACCGAGGACGCAGACCTCATCGTGGTCGGCGCTGGACTTCACAGCACCATTGAGGATCTCTTCCTCGGCAGTGTCGCCAACGAGTTGAGCCACACGGCACGGCGTCCGTTCGCGCTGATTCCTTTCCCGACGCACGTCGGAGCCGTCGACGCACTGGGGCGCGATCAACCACCCGCGCCCGTGCCGGGGCAGGCTTGGACACATCGAACCGGCGCTCAGATCGATGAGCTCGCAGCGGCAGTGCCCGAACTGATTCGGTAGGTTCGTCGACGACGCCGTGCGGCTTTATGACGCAGGCGAGCCTCACCGCTGCCACTGAGCGCCCACCCGGAGGCTGAACATGCCTGAACGTAGCCCGGGCGTCACCACCGACGAGCGTGGTGCGTCTGGCCCGAGGCGGCGCGTCGAGCGCCGACGAGCCGGCCCGTTCAGCTCACGGCTGCGGGTACGATGGCCTTCCGTCTCCATGAGCATCGCCACGAGCTCGTTGGGGAAGGCATGAACGCTCGCCTCGCGATGCCATGCATCCGGAGCCGGTCGAGGCGGCGACTGAAAGCACCCAGCGGCGGTTCATGTCGCCCCCCTTGAGCGTCAGCTGCGACAGCTTGGGGGTGAGCGCTCCCGACCTCCAAGCCGGCGCTCATGGCCGGAACGAGATGCGGCGGCGCCGTCGCCCTTCGGTGAGCGGGAACGACCAGCACCTCGGCACGGACGTGCCGGTGCACCGACCGGGAGCGTCACGGCCGTGCCAAGCAGCGGCATGGTCCCGCGCGGCCCCGCCGCGGTCCCGGTTTCGCTCGCTATTCCCCCTGAAGGTCGCGGCGATTGAAGAGCGCCGCTCCGATGGCGCAAAGAACTACCGCGATTCCTAGCAGGACCGCGTTTGTTTCCCAATCGGGCGGCGCGGCTGGAGCAAAGACGATGTGGTGCAACAACGATGTGTCCTGAATCCAGCCGGGGAGGTTGATTCCGCTGCTCAGCATCACGATGAGGAATGACCACCCCAGAACTGCGTACGCGACGATGATGGTCCGGCGTGGCCAGAGCCCGAATGAGAAGATACCGGCTGCGAGAATGAACAGTGCTGGCACCATCGCATTGGCGCCAGCCTCAAGCAGCGTCGTGAATGAGACACCGTCGTTCTGACTGCCGAGACCAATCCACGAGCCGATCGCACCGGCAAACCCTGCCACGACGATCACCACTGCGACAAGAGGATCTGGACCGGTTTCACCTCGTGATCGACGCGATCGATCGCGTGCCGGTTCTGGCATCCGTCGGCGCGGGGGTGCGCCAGGAAATGGAGGATCAGCGCGCTGGGGCGCGATCGTATACCCGGGAGGTTGGTGACGATCTTCCAGCGGTGCGCGACTGGGTATGGCCGCACTAAGGCGATACCCGGACGTCAGGGGCTTCGGGGCACCCGGTCGGAACCCACGCTCAGGGCCCCACCAAAGGATGGCGTCTTGTCGTACTCCGTGACTAGCTCGATACTGATCTCGATGCCATGACGCTGCAGTACCTGCAAACGCCGGTCCCCGGCCGTGTCGGTGGGTCCACGCTCATCGTCCTCGCGATCCGCGGCGACGCAGCGACCGACCAGCTTGAGGTCGCCGAGATTCATGACGTCAGCCTCGCCCTCGGTGATATTCCCGAGAACACGACACATCGTGTGGTGCCCGCGGCCGACTTTCGACCGTGGCCCCAACAGACGGTGTTCATCGGCGGACAGCCCTTTGTGTACGAATGGGCTCGCGGCCACGCGACATGCGCCAGATGCAATGCCCAACTGGAGCACTTTGCCTACTCGGGAACGTCCGGAGGCGACGTGCGTGAGCGCGGACAGGGGTCGGGGCCACCAATCTGGTACTGCGAGAACTGCGTCCGTGGGCCTTTGGATCTCGCGTCGATCTAGGCGGCAACCCTGCGAATGCCTGAGCGATGCGCTGGGCGCCCAACGAGACGACCCACATAACGAATGACCCACCGGCCTGGAGGCCGGTGGGTCACAAGGGACCGCAATTAGAGGTTGTCCCTTACGCGTGCTGGCGGACTGGCGTCGGCAGGGCTGCCGGGCGGACGGTCCGTCCCGCACCAGCCGTCTCGCGCCAGCGGACGATCTCGAAGAGGAAGGCACCGAGAACCACGACCGCCGCGATCGCGAGGCCGATGGCCGCGTAGCCGGCGAACACGCCGATCTCAGACCAGCCGTAGGCGTTCAGCAACATGCTGCGCAGCGTGGTGCCCTTGAAGATGGTCGCCACTTCGCCCGCGAGCTTGGCATTGTTGGGAGCGGCCATCGATGCCGTGCTCAGCTGCGAGTAGGTCTGGCCGTTGGCGATCTCGCCGAGATGGACGTTGATGAAGTTGTTGGCATAGACCTGAGCCTGCTGACCGGTGAGCAGCTCCTGGCCGGCGTACTGGGTCATGGCCGCTGCGTCCACCTTGGGCAGGGAGGTGATCGCCGTCGAGCCGGCGGCCGGGAAGTAGATCTGCTGGGCGGCGAGCTGGTCGTGCACGGTCGAGGTCGCGAAGTTACTCGCCCAGAAGGCGAACCCGCTCACGAACGCGAGGATGCCGATCAGTCCAACCTGAAGTACGAAGATCCGCCAACGAAGTCCGTTTGTCATGGCCGTGTCCCTTTGGTGTTTGTTGTTTTCGAGTCCATCTGACCCGGTATGCACATGCTCGACCTCAGAAGCGCATTGACGACAGAGCCACGCGCCATGAGATTCCGGGTTGGAGTCCCCACCCCGCGGCGGGCCATCGGTCCTCCGGCAGAGTGCCGTCCGACCTTGCCGGAGATCAGCGCAGGCGCCGGACCTCGGTCTCGGCGTGGCGGCGCCAGGGCATCAGGCGGATCCGCGTGTCGACGGCGACGGCGCCGTCCGGGGACGCGATCACCGGGTTGAGGTCCATCTCGGCGAGCTGAGGGACCTCCTCAGCAAGGCGGGCCACCCGCAGCAGCACGTCCTCCACGGCGGGCACATCACATGGCGGCGCCCCGCGAAGACCGAAGAGGAGCGGGGCGCCGCGAATCGACCGCACCATCTCGTGCGCGTCCTGATCGGTCATCGGCAGGATGCGGAGCACGCGGTCTCCAAAGAGCTCGACGGCGGTCCCGCCGCTCCCGAACATCACAACCGGTCCAAACAACGGGTCGGTGATCACTCCGGCGATGAGCTCCACGCCGCGCAGCATCTGCTGCACGATCGCTCCCTCTAAGGCGTCTCCGAGGTGTCGAGCCATCGCCGTGAAGGCCTCCGCGACATCGTCAGCAGTGCTGAGGTCGAGGCGCACGCCGCCGACGTCCGATTTGTGCAGGATCGTTGGTCCGATGGCCTTCACCACGACTGGGAAACCGAGGCGCGAGGCAGCATCTGAGGCATCAGCTGCAGAGGAGACTGTGATCTCGCCGGGTGTCGCAATGCCGAAGGCTCGAAGCATCGCCGACACGTCGCCCGGTGACAGCCACCCACCGTCATGGTTCGCAGCGAGGTAGCTCTTGACGATCGCCAGCGCCGCGCCGGTGTCGACGCCCTCCAGCCGCGGGGCATGACCGACAGGACGAGTCTTCCAGCTCGAATGCGCGGCGATGCGTCCCAACGCTCGAACCGCGCGCTCCGGAAACGCGTAGGACGGTATCTTCCGCGGTCCCTGGCTGAGCGCCGCCGGCGATGCACTGTCGCCGAGACGCACGAACACGATCGGACGCGTCCCCGCATCGATCCCGACGACTGCACTGGCGACCTCCTCCGGGTCGGCGGTCGCCACCGGGGCGAGAATCACCACGGCGCCGTCGATCGACGGCGATGCCAGGACGATTCGCAGCGCCTCGTCGAAGAGCTCCGGGGTCGCGCCCGCGCCGAGATCGACCGGGTTACTCACACTTGCATTCGGCCCGGCGAGGGCGCGAAGCGCCGCCTGCGTTGCCGCATCGAATTCGGGAACGCTCAGACCTGCCGCATCGCACGCGTCGGCCGCCAGCACCGCCGCGCCGCCGGCGTTGCCGACGACGGCCAGGCGGTGACCCTCCAGCGCGGGCTGATTCGCCAGCAGCTGCCCGCAATCGAGCAACTCCTCGAGGGTGTCGACGCGGATCACGCCCGCCTGGCGGAAGAGAGCGTCGACGACGGTGTCGGGACTGGCCAGCGCTGCGGTGTGCGATGCGGCCGCACGAGTGCCCGCCGAGCTGCGACCCGACTTCACGACCACGATCGGCGTGGTGCGCGACACGACCGGAGCGACCCGCGCGAATGCCCGGGGATTGCCGAAGGACTCTAGGTAGAGCAGGATCGCCCGGGTCTGACCATCCTGCTGCCAGTACCTGAGCAGGTCGTTGCTGCTGACATCCGATTTGTTGCCCATGCTCACGAAGCTCGAGAGTCCGAGCCCCGAGGTAACCGAGTGCTCCAGGACGGCGATGCCAAGCGCACCGGACTGTGATGCGAACGCGATCCCGCCGTGCACCGGTGCGCGCGAAGCAAAGGTCGCATTGAGGCACACATCGGGCGCGGTGTTGATCACCCCGAAGCAGTTCGGGCCCACCACCCGCATACCGCCGCGGTGGGCTCGCAGCAGCAGTTCGCGTTGCAACTCGATGCCGTCGGCGCCGACCTCCGCGAATCCGGAGGTAATCACCACGAGCCCCTTGACACCCTTGCGTCCGCAGGCGTCGACTGCTTCGATGCACTGGGCAGCCGGGATGGCGAGGACAGCGAGGTCGACCGGTCCGTCGATCGCCTCGACGCTCGGCGAGCATGCGAGGCCGAGCAGCTCGGCGGACTTCGGGTTGACCGGGTACACCGATCCCTTGAAGCCTCCGTCGATGAGGTTGCGGATGACCGCATGTCCGATGCCCTGCGGGTTGCGCCCCGCGCCGATGACCGCGATCGACTGCGGCTGGAGGATTCTTCTGATGCTGGCGACCCCGGCTGTCCAGGCGCGGTGTTCACTTGCCGCCAGTGACTCGCCGGTCGGCTCGATGTCGAAGCCGAGATGGACGACCCCGTATTCGATGGAGCGGCGCTCGCGCCGGAAGCCCGCGGCCTGGAAGACCTCTAGCATCCGCCGGTTGTCGATGAGCGTGTCGGCACTGAAACGGGTGATGCCCTGCGTCGCTGCGTAGGCCGCGAGATACTCGAGCAGCAGCGTGGCCAGCCCGCGGCCCTGGTGCTCGTCGGCGACCGCGAACGCGACCTCGGCCTCGTCACCGTGGGCGAGTCGATCGTAGCGACCGACGGCGATCATCTCCTCACGCAGGAATGCGATGAATGCCATGCGGTCGCGATAGTCGACCGTCGTGAAGTGCCTGACCTCGCGATCGCTCAGCTCCGACCGCGGACCGAAGAAACGGAAGTACACGCTCTGCTCGGATTGGCGTGCGAAGAATGCACGATGCGCGGTTGCGTCATCTGGCCGGATGGGTCGTATGTGCACGGTGCCACCATCCGCGAGGACCGCGTCGATCGCCCAGGCCGATGGGTATCCGTGTGGTTTCGCGTCGCTCACAGTGGGACCGTCACGGTGATGGTGGTGCCCGATCCGGGTTTCGACTCGATCTCCAATTGGCCGCCGATAGCCTCGGCCCGCTCCACCAGGTTCCCCATCCCCATCCCCCGCGACGCCGAGGCGGGGTCGAAACCTCGCCCGTCGTCGTCGATCTGAATGATCGCAGACGCGGCGTCACGGAGAATCGAGACGCGGCAGGTCGTCGCGCCCGAATGACGTCCCATGTTCGACAGCGCCTCGCGAACGATATGCACGATCTGTGCGGATGCGTCGGCGAGCGCGCCCTCCAGTGAAGCGTCGATCTCAACGATCACGGTGACGCCGGTCCGTTCCTCAACCTCGTGGGCGAGCTGTTCCAGGGTGTTGGTGAGGTTGCCCGCGGTCAGCACGCTCGGGCGGAGCCCGAAGATGTAACTGCGCACGTCGCCGATCACGCGGTCGATCTCGCTGACGAACTGCTGGATGCGATCGGCGAGACGCGGGTCACCGACGACCGCCGCTGTTCCTTGCAGTCCGATGCCAACCGCAAACAGCGACTGGATAACGCCGTCGTGCAGGTCGCGCGCGATCCGCTCCCGATCCTCGATCATTCCCAAACGCGATATCTCTGCGACGGCGCGAGAGTATTCAAGGGCCACGCTCGCCTGCTCAGCGAAGCTCTCGAGCAGCGGCGTGTCCGCCGACGCGAAGGCCGGACGCCCCGCGACACGGCCGACGGCCAGGACCCCGGCGGCACTCGTACGGAGCGCGAGCGGCACCAGGACCATCGGGCCGACGCCGGCGACACTCACCATCGGCTGCGTCAACGACGAGTGCCTCGCATCGGCCACGACCATGGTGCGCTCGGTGCGAATCACCTCGGCCGACAGCGAACCGGCAAGTGGCACCTCGATGTCGAGCAGGTCGTCCGCGCCGGCTCCGTCGGCAACGATGATGCGCAGCCCCTGACGATCCGGAACGCTGATGGTGGCCATGTCCGCGTCGCCGAGCTCTCGGGCGCGCTGAGCGATCAACTGCAGCGCACTGTGGGCAGTGTCACCGGAGAGCAGCGCGGTCGTCACCTCGCGTACCGAGTCCAACCAGCGTTCGCGTTGCTCCAGCTCCGCGTACAGTTGCGCGTTGGCGATGGCAACACCTGCCTGGGTCGCGAGAACGAGGACCGCCGCCTCGTCGTCCTCCGTGAACTCGAGCGCCCCCTTCTTGTCCGTGAGGTAGATGTTGCCGAAGACGCGGCCGTGGGCGCGGATCGGCGCTCCGAGAAACGAGTGCATCGGCGGGTGGTTGCGCGGAAAGCCCGTGGCACGCGCGTCCTCGGCGATCTCCCGGATGCGGAGCACCGCAGGCTCATGAATCAGCACGCCGAGGATGCCAAGACCGCGCGGCAACTCACCGATCGGGGCACGCCGTTCCGCGCTCAGCCCACTCGTGATGAAGTCGCTGAGGTCGGATCCACCTGATGACAGCACCCCGAGCGCACCGTACCGAGCGTCAGTCAGGTCGGCGGCAAGGTCGACGATCCTCTGGAGAAGTGCCGGGAGAGACAACTCTGCAGCCAAGGCCAGCCCTGTGTCGAGCAAACGTGCCGCACGGCTGCCACTGAGTGCCATCCAATCGGGATCATAGCCCGGACATGAGCACCGACGAGCCGGCGGCGGCACGCGCAGGGGCGTCACGCGAGAAGGTCGAGGGCAGTCCCGTTCAGCGGACGGTTGCGGGTTCGACGGTTTCCGTAGCTGTGAGTGTTGCAACCAACCGGCCGAGGAACGATCGGACACTCGCCTCTGCGATGCGATGCATGAGGAGTCGGTCGAGCCGGCGCCCGACGGCCCCGAGCGGCGGTTCGTAGCGTCCTCTGAGCGTGAGCTGGGTCAGTTCGGCATCCAGCGCCACAACCTCGAGATCGGCACTCATCACCGGAAAGAGCCCTGGGGTCGTCGTTGCCTTCCAGGTGAGCGGCACGACGGTCACTTCATCACGCGTGAGGGGCTCGCCGACCTCCAGGCTCACGGTCTTGGCGAGCAACGGCACTGCGCCGAGCGGTCCGATCCTGAGGCGAAGCGCCTCTCCTTCGCTCATGGCCGCCGCGGCAAGGGGAGCGAGCCACTCCCGATCCGCGGCCATGAGTCGATCGCAGACCCGTTCGGCGGAGACGGGAACGTAAGCGAAGTCATGGAGAAGCATTGTGTTCATGGCGT
>CABECQ010000094.1_pt1 | contig 16150 bp, 17 predicted proteins | sample 3132861 | NCBI WGS metagenome assembly CABECQ01 (sample SAMEA5534327, study PRJEB31848) | metagenome | biome: tundra; feature: field; material: soil | place: USA | collected 2013-05 | depth 0.15 m | reverse complement strand
TTAGTCCGAGTAGCCTTCGAGCGGACCCGGGTACGCTTCTTCGGCCCGCGCCTCGAGCCGCTTGCCCTGGACCCTGATGAGGATGATCGCGGCCAGGACCGCCGCGACCGCGAGGGCGATGAACGCGATGCCGACCGGTCCGCTGAGGTGCGTGATCTGATTCCCCAACGTGTAGGCGGCAATCCCATAGAACGCCGCCCACACGATCCCTCCCGCGGTGATCGCCGCGAGGAAGCGGAGCACGGGCATGCGGTTGGCGCCGGCCAGAAACGCAAGGTACGTCCGTAGGATCGAGACGAAGCGGCCGAAGAACACGACCTTGGTCCCGTGACGCGCAAAGATGTAGCGCCCGACCTTGACCTGCGGCTCGTTGAGGCGCACGTACTTTCCGAAGCGCCGCAACAGCGGATAGCCGCCAAACCAGCCGATACCGAAGCCGACGCAGTTGCCGGCGATCGCGCCCGCAGCGGCTGCGGCGATAACCCCGGCAATCGAGAGATGCCCCTCGGCCGCAAAGATGGCTGCCGCGATCAGCATGGTCTCGCCGGGAAGCGGTATGCCGATTCCCTCAACACCGACAAAGAGGGCAACTGCGGCATAACCGAGCGTGGACAGCCAGCCGTTGAGCCCGCTCAACGATGCAGCCCTGCGCGGTCCACCTCAGACGGGCTGCACGGGATGATGGCGTGCGACGTCGCTGCGGCGACGCGACCGGTATGCCGCAAAACGGCGGACCAGTTCCCCGCGCAGCTGCTCCGGCGGGACGACCGCATCCACGATGAGCTCAGACGCGAGGCGGAACACGTCGATGTCGTCGCGGTAGTCATCCTGCAGCCGCTGCACGAATGCCGCCCGGTCGGCTTCGGGCGTGTCCTGGATCTTGTTGTAATACACGGCATTGATCGCCGCCTCCGGCCCCATCACCGCGATCTGCGCCGTCGGCAGCGCCAGCGTGCAATCGGGTTCGAACGCAGGACCGCTCATCGCGTACAGCCCGGCCCCGTATGCCTTGCGCAGGATCACCGAGATGCGTGGGACCTGAGCCTGCGCAAGTGCGGCGATCATCTTGGCGCCGTGCCGGATGATCCCCTGACGCTCGACCGCCGTTCCGATCATGAAGCCGGGCACATCCGCCAGGAAGAGCAGTGGCACGTTGAACGCGTCGCAGCACGTGATGAATCGCGTTGCCTTGTCGGCGGAGTCGACGAAGAGCACGCCGCCCTTGAAGCGCGGCTGCGACGCGAGGACGCCGACCGCGTGACCGTCGATCCGCGCGAAACCGCAGACGATCTCGCGTGCGAACAAACGCTTGATCTCGAAGAACGTGCCGTCGTCGACGATGCCGCGGATGAACGCCATGACGTCGTATCCCTTCGACGCCTCAGCCGGGATCACGTCGGTGATGTCCTCGCATCCCTCCTCGACCGCGCGGGACGCCGCGACCGGCGGTGTGTCATGCCACGATTGAGGCAGGTACTCGAGGTAGCGCTGGGCCGCCACGATCCCGGCATCCTCGTCGGCGACAAGCACATCGCCGCAACCGCTCACGGTGCAGTGCATGCGCGCACCACCCATCTCCTCGAGGGTCACCTTCTCGCCCACGACGACCTCGGCCATGCGCGGTGAGCCCAGGTACATCGACGCGTTCCCCTCGACCATGATGACGATGTCGCAGAACGCGGGGATGTAGGCGCCTCCGGCCGCGCTCGGTCCGAAAAGCACGCACACCTGGGGCACCTGACCCGAAAGCCGAACCTGCATATGGAAGATGCGGCCGGCGTGGCGCCGCCCGGGGAACATCGCAACCTGCTCGGTGATCCGCGCGCCCGCTGAATCCACGAGGTACACCAGGGGAATCTGCAGACGCTCAGCGGTCTCCTGGATGCGCACGATCTTCTCAACGGTCCGCGGACCCCAGGACCCGGCTTTGACGGTCGGGTCGTTCGCCATCACGGCGCATGTCCTTCCGTGCATGAGGCCGATACCGGTGACGACTCCCTCCGCGGCGAGTTCCGGATCCTCGGTGCCCGCAAGCAGCCCGTCCTCGACGAAGTCGCTGCCGGAGTCGAAGAGGCGCCTGATTCGTTCGCGCACCGGCAGCTTGTTCTGGGTCGCGAGCTTGTCCCGATGGCGCTGCGGTCCACCGGCACGCGCCCTCTCCAGGCGCTCGTCGACGGCTTCAGCCAACGCTCGTCTCCACGCCGGCTTCCTGGGGTGCGCGACTCCAGATTCCGGCGCGATAGAGCTTGCCGGGAAGGTCGCGTCGGAGGTCGCCGGCGAGCGTCTCTGCGACGGCGCACATCGCGGCGACGTCGATGCCGGTCACGGCGCCGAGGGCGTGCAGCGCCTGGAGCGCGTCCTCCGTGCAGACGTTGCCGGTGGAGCGCGGAGCGAAAGGACAACCCCCGATACCGCCAACCGAACCGTCGAAGCGGCGTATGCCGGCGGCGAACGCCGCGACGACATTGGCAACGCCGAGCCCACGCGTGTCGTGCACATGGAGGGACACACGATCGATTGGCGCCGCGGCGGCAACCAGCGCGCACATCGCGGTGACATCAACCGGGGTTGCCACGCCGATCGTGTCTGCGACGCCCACCTCGACCACACCGCGGGTCACCAGGTCGGCGCACAGTTCGACAACCCGAGCCGGTGCGACCTCGCCCTCGAACGGACACCCGAAGCTCACCGACACCGCAACATCGACGGTGCACGCGCGCTCGCCGGCGAGCTCGACGATGTGCGAGATCTCGTCGAGCGACTCGTGAACGCTTCGATTGACGTTGCGGCGGTTGAAGGAATCGGTCGCAGCGATGGTGACCAGCACATTGCGTATGCCGTGCGCGAGCGCAAGCTCCAGGCCGCGGAGATTGGGGATGAGCACGCGCAACCGTGGCAGGTCATTCTGCAGTCCAGCGAGAACGGCGGGTGCATCCGCCAGTTGCGGAACCCACACCGGGGAGACGAACGACGTTGCCTCGACACGCGGCACGCCGGCGTCGAGCAGCCCGCGGACGAGCCGGATCTTCGCTTCGGTGCTGATCGTGTCGGCGATGTTCTGGAGCCCATCGCGCGGAGCGACGTCAGTCCAGAGCACCTCGTTCAACGTCATATTCCTCCCAGGGGTGGACACTGCCCGTCACCGTAGCAAACCCGAGGGCTACACTCTCGCCAGCCGATGCCGCGGTTCCGCGTTCCCGACTACATCCGAACCACCTTCGCGGTCAGCGATTGGCGCGCTTTCCGGCTGTGCGGAATGGACGAGGTCGGTCGCGGCGCCTACGCCGGCCCACTCGTCGCCGCCGCGGTGGTGTTGCCCCAGCGCTTCCGCCATCCCCTGCTCCGCGACAGCAAACTGCTGACCGCAAAACAGCGCGAGCTGGTGGGAGCCGTGCTCCGCGAGCGGGCGGTCGCGTGGGCCGTGGCGGAGGTCAGCGTCGAGGAGATCAACGCGCGCGGCCTGGGGTGGGCGAACGTCGACATCTTCCGCAGGCTTGTCGAAGCCGTCGATGCGGACGGCTACTGCTGCGACGGCAACCTGCGCATCCCGGTGTCGCGTCCCCTCCACTCGCTTGTCGCCGGTGATCGCAAGGTGCCGGCGGTCTCGGCCGCCTCGATCATCGCCAAGGTTCATCGCGACGCGCTGATGACCCGGATGCACGATGAGGCGCCTCACTACAACTGGGCGAGCAACAAGGGATACGGCGCTCCCGAGCATCGTGCGGCGATCCGCGAGTACGGCCCGCACCCCGCGCACCGGCGGGTGTTCCTTGCGTCAGTCCTGCAGACGGAGCTGGACCTGACCGGAACCGTCGCTCAGCGAGTGGTCGCCATCCCAGTGGTGGGAGCCGGCTGAACCTCGGTCAGTTGGCGCCGCAGCCGCAGCTGCCGCCGCAACAACCACCACCGCCGCCACTCCCCATCGATGGCGAAGCATCAGCGCCAGATCCCGCGTGGACGGCCACCCGGCTGATCAGGGGCATGCTCGCTCGGCTCTCGCAGCTCGGGCACACGGCGGCGACTTCGCGATCGGCCATCGGGCGGAGCAGCTCGAACACGGCCGAGCAGTCGTTGCAGCGGTATTCGTACAGAGGCATTGGGGGAAGCGTACTCACGATCAGGACGATTTGACAAGTCGAACATCTGTTCGGTAGACTCAGTCCATGCCAATTCGAACGATCGAGCTCCAGCTCCCGCTCGACGCCGACGAGGCCGGATCGCTCGCCCGGCGCCGGGTCAGCCATCTCGCCGCGGTCGATGGGCTCGATCCGGCCGCATTCGTGAAGCTGATTCGATCGTTCCCGTCACTGCGGGCCATCTACACCGCGTCTGAGCCTGAGCTCGCCCGGCTCGTCGGGCCGGTGGCTGCGGCGCGCATCCGGTGGTTTCTCGACGCGCCCCTGGACACCGCGCTCGCTCGCGAAGCGTCCGCGATAAGCCTTCGCGATATCGCACCCCCGCTTTCCTCCGCCGCCTGACCGTCGCCCGCGCGACGCGTGCGCGGTGGGGTCCACACCGAGTTGTGGGGAGCGTTTAACCGTGCAAGCAACGTAGAATCAATCCTTTGGTGCCAGGTCAATTGTTTGGCGCCATACATGGCAGGTGAGAACGGAGGTTTGTTGCAACATGCGGAGTCGACGTTCCAGAGCTGCCGTGCTCGACCGCGGTCGCGCAGCCGATACGATCAGTGACCTGGCGGATCATGCGGTCACGCTCGCGCGCGGTGCGGGGAGCGCAGCGCTCCCGACCGTTCAGCGCGGTGCTGAAGGTTTGAGCCAGGTATTGCAGACTGCCGCCACGACACTGGCGGGGACTGCCGAAAACATTGCGACAGACAGCAGGGTCAGCGCAGCGGGCAATGCCGCACGCGAGCGGATCGCCGACGCGTCGGGCAAGCTGAGCACCGCCATCCGTCCGAAGAAGAAGACGCATCGCGTCCGCAATCTCCTGATCGGGGCGGCAGTCGTTGGAGGGGTGTTCGCGCTCATCCAGTCGCCGCTCCGCGCCAAGATCCAGGAGCGCCTCTTCGGACCGCCCCCGTCCGACGACGACGATCTTCCCCAGATCACCCTGCCGGACGACGACCGCCATGTCGAGATCACCGATCTGACCAGGGCCGCGAAGACCGAGGCCGATCCCGCCGCCGATGTGGTCGGCACCCCCGTGGCCGTCGAGCCGGCGCCGCAGGGCGGCCGGAACCGCGGTCACAACCACGACGAACCCACAGACAACCAGGAGACCAATGCCTGACGACCGCCCCTATCAGGGACGCCCCTCTTCGGACCGTCCCTCGTTCTCCGGGCCCCGGCAGTTCTCGGGCCCTCGACCCAGCTTCAACAACGATTCTCGCAACGATTCGCGACCGCCGTTCCGCCCCGCGCCACGGGTGGAGGTACCCGCCGCGCCCATGTCGCACTCGCTGCGCCTTCGGGACGGTGACCGCGAGATCGAGGTCAGCGGCTCGGCAGCGTTCGTGCGCCAGGTTCTCGACGACCTTCCCGCGATGTGGACCCGCCTCCACGGCGAGGGGTCGACTCGCCCCGCCCGCATCGACCTTCCCGCTCACCCCGAGGCACCCGCACCGGTGGTCACCGAGCATGTGAACCGCGTGCCCGAGAGCGCGCCCGAGCCCGCGCGAACAGCGGCACCGGCCGCGGCCTCGAACGGCAAGCACACCAGCACGCGCAGCACCCCCGACGACAAGGTGCTCGCGGTCCTCAAGGAATCAACGCGACCCCTTGCGGTGGCGGCGATCCGGAAGCGCCTCGGCGGCAGCTTCACGCCGCAGCAGGTCAGGCGCATCCTGGAGCGGAACGCCCCGAAGGTCTCGGTCACCGACGAGCGGCCGGCAACCTACCGCATCCGCTGACAGTCGCCGCCGCCTGAGCAGGATTCAGCAAGGGTAGAGGGCACCCTCTGTGGTCTGGCGGCGGGGGGCGGGGGACACACCACCATGCGACGTCCACTCCTCGCCGTTCTGACCACGATGCTCGTCTGCATGACGGCCTGCAGTTCGGCGACCGCAGATGGAAGCTCTGGGACTCCGGCGCCGACGCCGTATCCGACCCCCAGCGGCGGCCTTGGCCATCGACCCCCAACCCCGGTGAAGATCACCCTGCTCTCCCCAAGCAGCGGAGAGATCGTCCACGGGACCACGCTGGTTGTCAGGGTGTCGATCACCGGCGGCACGGTCACCACCGTGACCACCAGCGACATCACCCCCACCAAGGGTCATGTCCACCTGTACCTCAACAACCAGCTCATCTACATGAGCTACACACTGTCGCAGCCGATCACCGTGAAACCCGGGCTGCCGTACTCGATGTATGCGGAGTTCGTGGCGCAGGACCATTTCCCCTTTTCGCCTCGGGACGTCACGCCGACGATCTTCTTCACCGTCGCGCCGGCCTGACCAGGTGCGAGCGTGATCGCGCACATCGTCAGCAGTCTCCCGCTGCCACTGCAGTGGGGCCTGGCCCTCCTGGTCTTCGGTGGCGGCCTCCTGGTCTTCGCGGTCCGGCGCAGTGCCCTGCGCATCGCGGGAGGGGTCGCGGCCCTCTGTGGCGCCGGGGGCCTTCTGGCCAGCTGGGTGTTCAGCCCTGCGCTGCTGGTGGCGGCGCCGTACCCTGTCCGCATCGTGTCGCCCGTGCCTGGTGCCGACGTCGGTGCGCCCCTGACGCTCACGGTGTGCGGAGTCCGGGCGTCCGGCGGGCTCATCCCGGCGACGTCCTCGCAGTACTACCTCGCGGTGATCATCGACGGTGTCCAGGCACCGACTGTCGATGTCTGGCATGTGCCGGTCGATCTCTCGTCGGGACGGCACACTGTCCAGGTCGAGCTCGTCTCCCCAAGCCACCAGTCGTTCAATCCACCCGCGACCTTCACGGAGACGATCACGGTCACCCCGGGCGCGGCGCCGGCCGGTCCGGGGAGCTGTTGAGCGACGAGCGCCGGGCGCGCATCCTGGTCGTCGAGGACGACGCTGCGCTGCGCGAAGTCCTTGCCGGCGCGCTCGACTCTGCCGGCTACGAGACCTCGATTGCCGCCCATGGGATCACCGCGTCGCAGATGCTTCGAGACCCGGAGGCGATCGACATCGTCCTGCTCGACATCGGACTCCCCTTCGTCGACGGCTGGCAGATCCTCGAGCACATGGACAATCAGCAGCGCCCGGCGGTCATCGTGATCAGCGCGCGCGGCGAGGAGACCGACAAGGTTCGCGCCCTCGACCTCGGTGCCGACGACTACCTGGCCAAGCCCTTCGGCGCCGACGAGCTGCTGGCCCGTGTGCGCGCAGTGCTACGCCGCGTGAGACCACCCGACGGCGCCGGCGGCATCGTGGTTCGGGGCAGCGTCCGCGTCGACCTCGGCGCCCGTTCGGTCACGCGCGGCGGCTTGGAGGTGCGGCTTTCGCCGACCGAGTGGCTGCTGCTCGCCGAGCTGGCGCGCAATGCCGGCACCACGCTCGACCACCGCGCCCTGCTCCAACGCGTGTGGGGGCCGCAGTATGCGGACGAACGCAACTACCTCCGGACCTTCGCCCAGCGACTGCGGGTCAAGCTTGAAGAGGACCCGGCGCACCCGGACATCGTGGTCACGGTTGGACGCCAGGGGTACCGATTCGGACCACCTCGTTGATCCTCCGTTGACGGCCTCGTTGAGATGATGTGCAATGCGATGGCGTCGAAATCTGAACAGCGGAGCCTGAGATGATGCGAGAGACCGAGTACGTCGTTATCGCGCCCGGCACCGAGAACGTTCTCGAGCGCGTGAGCGGCGAACTGATCAAGCGTCACACGTATGTCGAAGCACTCTGGGTGGCTGAGCAGGGCGATCAGGCGGTCTGCCGCGTTGTCACCGATGATGGCGACGGGGCGATCGCTGCGATCGCCGCTGCGGGCTTTGCCGTATCGCACGTACGCGAGGTGCTCGTCGGCCGCTTCCCCGATGAACCGGGCGTTCTCGCGGCGATCAGCCGGCGCGCAGCGGATGCCGGCCTCAACCTCGCGAGCGCCTACCCTGGCGCGCACGGCGACCTGGTCCTTGCGTGCGACGATCTCAACGCCCTGGAGGCCGCGGTCGTCGAGCGGCCATCTGGAGGCGGCATCTAAGCCCAGCGTGGTGACCATAGTGCCGAGCGCGACGCCCCCCGACCCTGGCGGCCCCCGCCAGGCGATCGCGGCCACGATCCGGCGAGTGGTGGTGCTCGTCGCTGCGGTCGTCGTGCCCGTCGCACTCGCGCTTGCACTCCTCCCGTTCCGCAGCCAGGCGCCGGCCGCGACTGTTGCGCTTGGCTTCGCCGTCTTGGTGTCGTTGCTTGCCGCCATCGGGACGCGCCTCTCAGCACTCATTGCGGCCGTGTCAGCAGCACTCTGCTACGACATCGGCTTCACCCAGCCATATGGATCACTGGTGATCTCGCATCCACAGGACATCGAGACGACAGCGCTCCTGCTCGTCGGTGGCCTCATCGTCGGCCAGCTCTCGGCTCGAAATCGCTCACACCGAACACTCGCCGTGCAGCAGCGCGAGGACCTCGCGCACGTCCAGGCCATCGCCGAGCTCATGGCCGCCGGCGCCGGACCCGACGAGGTTGTCGAAGCCGTCGCCGGCGAGCTGCTCAGCCTGCTCGGTTTGCGCGAGTGCAGGTTCGACACGTCGCGGCCGGAGCGACCGGGTCCAACCATCGACCGGAACGGCAACGTGAGCTGGGGGCGGATCTGGTGGGGAGTTGACACGCTCGGACTCCCCGGCAAGGAGATCACGATCGAGGTCGAGCACGATGTTCGACGCCTCGGCCGTTTTGTGCTGGTTGCCGAAGCCGGCACCAAGGTGCGGCGCGATCAGCTGCTCGCGGCCATGACCCTCGCCGACCAGGCCGGAGCGGCGCTGGGCGCCGGCGGAGTGCCGGTGGCGATCGTGCGGCACTGACTCCGCAGCGAAAATCATTGACTGGTTGTTGACGGCCGCGCGGCTACATTGTGTCTAGTGGTTCGTTGGCCCGTTCACTGGTAAAGGGCAATGTTCACAACGATTCTTGTCGCTTCCGATGGTTCCGAAACCGCTGACCACGTGGTCACGGTTGCGCAGTCGCTGGCAAAGGAAGGTCACTCAAAGGTGGTCGTCGCCCACGTCAACGAATTGATGGCGGGACGCGGTGGCGCGCATTCGGTTCACCCCAACGGGGACCTCCTCCAGCTCAACGTGCGCAAGCAGGTTGCCGACCTCAAGGCCGCCGGGCTGGACGTGGAAATCCACATGGAGTCGACGATCGGCAAGGCCGCGAAGTCGATCGCAGAGATGGCGCGTGAATGCCACGCTGACCTCATCGTTGCAGGTGCCAGCAAGCATGGTCCCCTGGCCGATCTCGTTTTCGGCACGGCGGGTCAGCGCATGTACAGGCTTGCGCCCTGCCCCGTGCTGGTCGTCCCCGCGCAGAACTAACCTCCACATGAGGCCGCGGGGCGGTCTTGGCCGTCCCGCGGCGTTCACTTCGAGATACGGCGCGGCCGACCGGCGCGCCGGTCTCATTGCATCCACGGTGTGATGCTCAAAGAGGTGTCAGCCGGTTTCGGCTCGAGGGTTGCCGACGGGTCGAAGGACCTCTGAACATGATGCCTCGCGACCCTTGGGACGCCGCTTCGTGGGGGCCCACAATGCGCCGCATGGCGATCGAGCGGGCTCATGAATTGTTGATCGATCGTTGATGGATTCCTGACGATACTGGCCTCAAATGCCACTTGATCTGCTCGTCCTGCTGTGTTTCGCCGGGATGCTCGTCGCCGGCATCCTGATGATTGACGGCCTCCGGAGGATCTGACATGGGAGATCTCACCGGGTACATCGTCGCCGCAATCATCGCGTTGATTGCTGCGATCTACCTGCTCGTCGCGCTGGTCGCCCCGGAGCGCTTCTGATGATCCTCGACATCATCGCCGCGGTCATCACCTACGCCGCGGTGGCCGCCGCCGCCTGGTTCCTCGGCGGCTACATGGTCAAGGTCTACAAGGGTGAGCGCGTCTGGCTCAGCCCGGTGGTTCGACCTGTCGAACACCTCACGTATCGGGTCATCGGCGTCGACGAGGAGCACGAGCAGGGATGGATCGGCTACCTGGTTTCGATCCTTGCCGTGACCTTCGTGAGCATCGTGTTCACGTATCTCATCCTTCGATTCCAGGATCACCTGCCGCTCAACCCGCAGAACCTCCCCGGCGTTCCCGCACCGCTCGCGTTCAACACCGCGATCAGCTTTGCCACCAACACCAACTGGCAGAACTACACGGGCGAGACCACGATGAGCTACTTCTCGCAGATGGTCGCCCTGGTGCTGCACAACTTCCTCAGCGCCGCGATGGGCATGGCGATCGCCATCGTGATCATTCGAGCGATCGCGCGCCGAACAATGAACACGCTCGGGAACTTCTGGGTCGACATCGTGCGCGGCACGCTCTACGTGCTCCTGCCGATCAGCGTCCTCGTTGCTCTCATCCTCGTGGCCAACGGTGCCATCCAGAACTTCAGTGGGTACTCGATCGTCCACACGCTCACCAACGGATTGCAGACGATCGCCCAGGGTCCTGTCGCATCCCAGGAGGCGATCAAGGACCTCGGGACCAACGGCGGTGGATTCTTCAACGCGAACAGCGCCCACCCGTTCGAGAACCCAAACGGGTTCACCAACGCACTGGAAATCTTCATCGTCCTGCTCATTCCCTTTGGCCTGGTGATCACGTTCGGCAAGTGGGTGGGGAACGTGAAGCAGGGGATCGCGCTCGGAGCGGTCATGGGAATCATCCTCATTGGCGCCTTCGGCGTCGCCGCGTGGCAGGAACAGCAGGGCAACCCCGCGCTGGTTGGCACCGGGGCGACACAGGTGGCGTCCGCGCAGTCCGCCGGCGGCAACATGGAAGGGAAGGAGGCTCGTTTCGGGCCCATCCAGACGGCACAGTTCGGCACCGCCACCACCGGCACGAGTACGGGATCAGTCGATTCCTCACACGACAGCTGGACGGCGATCGGCGGGCTCATCCCGCTCGTCCTCCTCAAACTCGGTGAGATCACCCCCGGAGGTGTTGGTTCCGGCCTGTACGGCATGGTCGTGTTCGCGATCGTCGCGGTGTTCATCGCCGGACTGATGGTTGGGCGAACACCGGAATACGTGGGCAAGAAGATCGAGGCGCGCGATGTCAAATACGCAGCCATCGCGATCCTGGTCCTGCCCGCGTCGATCCTCGGATTCTCCGCCATCGCGGTGCTCACGGCCGGAGGGCAGGCAGGGCCGATCGCGACGCAGGGGACGCCGCACCAGCTCACTGAGATCCTGTATGCGTTCGCGTCAACGACCGGCAACAACGGCAGCGCGTTCGCCGGCTTGTCCGGCAACACCCTCTATTACAACCTGATGCTGTCCGGCGCCATGTGGATGGGGCGTTTCCTCTTCATCATCCCGGTGATGGCGATGGCGGGGAACCTCGTCAAGAAGAAGATCGTCCCGGCCAGCGCGGGGACGTTTCCAACCGACGGTCCGCTGTTTGTCGCACTCCTCGTGGGAACCATCCTCGTGGTGGCGGCTCTGACGTTCTTCCCCGCAGTCTCGCTCGGGCCGATACTCGAGCACTTCAAGCTCATCGCGGTGCATTGATATGGCCCTCGCAGCCGCTCACCATCCCCGGCGCCGCCGCAGCAGCGTCACCGACCCGGAGTTGCTCTTCCCAGCAATCGGTCAGAGCTTCGTCAAGCTGGACCCGCGCCTCATGGTGCGAAACCCGGTGATGTTCGTCGTCGAGATCGGCGCGGTGATGACCACATACGTGTTCATCGCGGACATAGTGGGGAACGCCGTCGACACGAGTTTCGTGGGACAGATCGCACTCTGGCTCTGGTTCACCGTGCTCTTCGCGAACTTCGCCGAGGCGATCGCCGAGGGTCGTGGCAAAGCGCAGGCTCAGGCGCTTCGCCGCACGCGCACCGAGACGATCGCCCGCAAGATGCAGGGCGGCCTCGGCGGTAAGGAAACTCCGGTTCCCGCTCCCGACCTGCGGAAGGGCGACATAGTCGTGTGCGAGGCGGGCGACGTGATCCCGAGTGATGGCACGATCGTCGAAGGCATCGCCAGCGTCGACGAATCGGCGATCACCGGCGAATCTGCACCGGTCATTCGCGAGGCAGGCGGCGATCGGAGCGCGGTCACCGGTGGAACCCGTGTGCTCAGCGACCGCATCGTCATCGAGATCACGCAGAACCCAGGCGAGACCTTCCTCGACCGCATGATCTCGCTCGTGGAGAGCGCATCGCGGCAGAAGACCCCGAACGAGATCGCGCTCAACATTCTGTTGGCGAGCCTGACCTTGATCTTCCTCATCGCGGTGGTGACGCTCCAGCCCTATGCCGTCTTCTCGGGCGCGTCGATCGAGGTGACCGTGCTGATCGCGCTCCTCGTCTGCCTCATACCGACGACGATCGGTGGTCTGCTCAGCGCCATCGGAATCGCCGGGATCGATCGCCTGCTCCAGAAGAACGTCCTTGCCATGTCCGGCCGCGCCGTCGAAGCAGCGGGTGACGTCGACACTCTCCTCCTCGACAAGACCGGCACGATCACACTCGGCAATCGGCAGGCGACCGAGTTCCTGCCGGCGCCGGGTGTGGCAATGGAACACCTGGTCCGCGCCGCTGACCTGGCCAGCCGCGCCGATGAGACGCCGGAGGGACGCTCGATCGTGGCCCTGGCGCGGCGGTTCGGAGCGCCGGAGGATGAGGGAGACGCCGAGTGGACTTTCGTGCCGTTCACGGCAGAAACGCGCATGAGTGGTGTCGATAGTGCCAAGGACAGCATCCGCAAGGGCGCGGGCGACGCCGTCGCGAAGTGGTGTGGACAGGGCAACCCCGGTGATGGTGTCGTGCCCCAGGGCGTGACCGAGCAGGTCGAGGTCATCGCCCGCAGTGGAGGCACGCCGCTGCTCGTCGCGCAGAACCACGTCGTCCTCGGCACCATCCACCTGAAGGACATCGTCAAGCCCGGCATTGCGGAGCGGTTCGCTGAGCTGCGCCGGATGGGTCTGCGCACCGTGATGATCACCGGAGACAACCCACTCACAGCTGCGGCCATCGCCGCCGAGGCGGGAGTCGACGACTTCCTCGCCGAGGCAACGCCGGAGAACAAGCTCGATCTCATCCGTCAGGAGCAGGCGGGCGGGAAGCTCGTGGCAATGACCGGCGACGGCACCAACGACGCGCCCGCGCTTGCGCAGGCAGACGTTGGCGTTGCCATGAACAGTGGAACGCAGGCGGCTAAGGAAGCCGGCAACCTCGTCGACCTCGACAGCGATCCGACCAAGCTGATCGAGATTGTCGAGACGGGCAAGCAGATGCTCATCACACGCGGCGCTCTGACCACGTTCAGCATCGCCAACGACGTTGCCAAGTACTTCGCGATCATCCCGGCGATGTTCACCGCCTACGTGGCGCTCAAGCCCCTCGCGGTGCTGAACGTCATGCATCTGCAATCGGCGCACAGCGCCATCCTCAGCGCGGTCATCTTCAACGCGCTCATCATCATCGCGCTCGTGCCGCTCGCGCTGCGCGGTGTGCGCTTCCGTGCGGTTGGCGCCAGCTCGCTGCTTCGCCGCAACCTACTCATCTACGGTGTTGGCGGGGTTATCGCGCCATTCATCGGAATCAAGGTCATCGATGTGATCATCAACGCGGTACACCTGGTCTAGATGTCATGAACCCACGCAGTTGGCCCAAGCAGTTGCTCATCGGGCTCCGACTCACCCTGGCTCTCGCCGTCATGGTGATCGTCTATACCTTCGTCATCACTGGGATCTCGCAGGTCGCCTTCAACGGCAACGCCAACGGCAGCCTGGTCTCGGTCAACGGCAAGATCGTCGGGTCGACAATGATTGGTCAGAGCTGCCCGCAAGAGAAGCTGGCGTCGGACGGCAGCCTGCAGATCACGATCAATCCCAAGTACTTCCAGGGGCGTCTGTCCTATACGTACAACGCCAACACCGGAGCCCTCGAACCGTGCAACGCCGCGAACTCTGCCGGCAGCAACCTCGGACCGTCGAACCCGCTGCTGAAGGACACCACCAAGGCGGCGGTGGCGGCGTACCAGGCGGCGGGCGTCTCCGCGCCGATCCCGATCGACCTGGTCACCTCGGACTTCACCGGCTTCGACCCGGACATCAGTGAGGCGGCGGCGCTGGCCCAGGTGAACATGGTGGCGAGCGCCCGGGCCCTCGACCCCGCCAAGGTGCACGCGCTCGTCGAGTCCAACGTGCAGGGCAGGATCCTCTGGGTCTTCGGAGAGCCCGTTGTCAACGTCCTGCAGCTCAACCTCGCGCTCGACGCTCAGCAGTCCAGCCTCGCCGGCTGACGCGTTTACGGTGGCGCCTGGGCGCGCATCATGAGCGGTATGACCGACACGATCGCGACGGGCGCGGTGCAGGTCCCGGCGGCCAGGGTCGGGCGCGGCCACCTGCGGGTGTTCCTCGGCGCCACGCCGGGAAGCGGCAAGACCTTCGCGATGCTGCGCGAGGCACACGACCGCCGCTCCCAGGGAGAGGACGTCGTCGTCGGCTACGTGGAGACCCACGGCCGGAAGCTCACCGAACAGGCAATCGGCAGCCTGGAGGTCATCCCCCGGCTCGAGGTGGACTACCGCGGGAAGGTCATGGAGGAGATGGACCTCGACACCGTGCTCGCGCGTCACCCCCAGGTCGTGCTGGTCGACGAGCTCGCCCACACCAACGTGCCCGGCGTCCGCCATGTCAAGCGGTACGAGGACGTCGAGGACATCCTCGACGCCGGCATCGACGTGGTGACCACGGTCAACGTCCAGCACCTCGAGTCAGTCAAGGACCTCGCGGAGCGCATCACCGGCATACCAGTTCGCGAGACCCTGCCCGACCAGGTTCTTGACAATGCTGACGAGATCCAGTTCATCGACATCTCCCCTGAGGCGCTGCGAAAGCGCATGCGTCACGGCAACATCTACGCCCCGGAGAAGATCGACACAGCACTCGCAAACTTCTTCCGGCCGGGAAACCTCGCAGCGCTGCGCGAGATCGCGCTCCGACTCGTGGCCCAAACCGTCGGTCGCGCGCGAGGCGCCGTCCGCCCCGCTCCGCAATCCGTAATGGTTGCCGTCAGCGGCCGCCAGAGCAGCGGTCCGCTCATTCGCCGCGCGAGCCGTCTCGCGAGGCGCTTCGGCGGGTTCTGCACGGTGCTGGTGGTGTCGGGACGGCACGATGAAGAGACGGACCGCGGCAGAACCAAGGCCCGGGAGCTGGCCGAGCTCCTGCAGTGCGGGTTCATCGAGCGCGAGGGCAAGGTCGCCGACACTGTGATCGGCGTTGCGCAGGAGCTGGCCGTGCAGCACGTCGTTGTCGGTGAGGCAGCCCATGCCGGAGTCCGCGGCCGCCTGCGACGCGGGGTCGTGGATCGACTGATCGCCGAGCTCCCGGATGTGAGCGTGCACGTCGTGGCCCGTCCCGCGCCGGTGAGCCGCGACGTTCCATTCGCCGGCGACCAGCGCCCCGACTCGGACGTGCTCCTGCGCGCCCTGCACGCGAGCGCGAGCCGGTCCGGACTGCGCGTCTACCTCGGATACGCCCGAGGCTGTGGCACGACGGTTGCGATGCTCGACGAGGCCAATCGTCGCTGCCAGCGCGGCACGGATGTCGTCGTTGCAGCGGTGAAGACTGATGGGCGCAACCGCTGCGAGATGGCGCTCGGTGACCTCGAGATGCTCGGCGGGCCGACCTCGCCGGCGCGAGAAGGAATCGTCGACGTTGAAGCGTTGCTTCGCCGCAACCCGGAGGTCGCGTGCCTCGACGATCTCGCAGGGGTTGATACCCAGGGACGGCCGATTACCGATGCAGTACCCCGCCTGCTGCGTGCCGGGATGATGCTGATCGCGACCTTGCACCTCACCGATCTCCGCAGCACCGTTGACGGCATGGGCGCGATGCTCGGGACGCGCCCGGAGCATGTGGTCGATGACGCCTTCCTCGACCAGGTGACCGAGCTCGAGATCGTCGACATCACGCCTTCGCTTCTCGATGAGCGCCTCCGCCGCGGTGAGATCGTTCCCGCGAGCGAGGCGGCTCGGGCTCGTGCGCTCGCCTTCCGACCCGAGGTCCTCGCG
>CABECQ010000089.1_pt1 | contig 16546 bp, 14 predicted proteins | sample 3132861 | NCBI WGS metagenome assembly CABECQ01 (sample SAMEA5534327, study PRJEB31848) | metagenome | biome: tundra; feature: field; material: soil | place: USA | collected 2013-05 | depth 0.15 m | reverse complement strand
GTCACCCGGCCGCCGGTGGGCTCTTACCCCACCATTTCACCGTTGCCCCGGACGGGTCCGGGGCTGTGTCATTTCTGTGGCACTCTCCTTCGGGTCACCCCGACTGGGCGTTACCCAGCGCCCTGCTCTGCGGAGCCCGGACTTTCCTCGGACGCGTGTGTCCGCGACCGTCTGGCCGGCTTGCCCAACGAGTCTATCCTCTGGGGCTGCTGACCAACGGGATCCGAATCGAGGAGATCGCGCCACTCATGAATCGACGTCTGCTCCTGCACGCCGGAGGTGACGGCACGTCGGCCCGGCCGGCGGTCATCGAGCATCTCCGCGGTGCTCGCCGAGCGGTGATGATCCCGTATGCCCAGAGTGACCACGACCGTGCCACCGCCCGATTCCAGGAGTGGCTTGCGCCGCAGGGAATCGAGATCATCGGCGTGCACACCGCGAGCGATCCACAGACCGCGATCGGCGGAGCCGAGGCTATCTTTGTCACCGGTGGCAACAGCTTCCGGCTGGTCAGCGCACTCCACAGCCTGTCGTTGATCGACGCTGTGCGATCCGCGATCGACAGCGGGATTCCGTACTACGGTGCGAGCGCCGGTGCCAACGTCGCCTGCCCGACGATCCGGACCACGAACGACATGCCGATCGTGCAGCCGCCCAGCTTCGCCGCGTTCAACCTGGTTCCGTTCCAGATCAATCCGCACTACATCGACCCGCCGCCACCCGAGGCGCGGATCGGCGAGACGCGCGAGGAGCGCCTCACGGAGTTCCTGGAGGAGAACGACGTGACCGTCGTCGCGCTCCGCGAGCAGGGATGGCTGGAGGTCGACGGTGAGTCGATGCACCTGCGGGGGACAGGTGGGGCAGTCCTCTTCCGGCGCGGCGCCGATCCTGCGGAGCTGAGCGGCGGCGTCGATCTCTCCGCGCTCCTCCTCGAAACGCCTCACTTCGACGCCTGACAGCCTTTCCACGGAGAGGTGAAGCGTACATTTGTTTGCGTTGACGCCTCACCACACAGGTGTTAGGGTTCGGCGCGCCGGTGGAGAAAAGTGGTGAGTAGTGGGGATACCGACGTGACGACGGAGAGGCTCGAGCAGGTCCGGGTCGAGATGCGTGTTCCGGTGACGTTCTGCGGAACGTACCACCACCATATCGATGAGAAGGGACGCGTGGCGATCCCGGCCCAGCTGCGCCGTTTCCTGCCCGAGGGCAGCGTCGTCGCCCCCGGGCCTGAGAACCGCCTGATGATCTGGCCCCCGGAAGAGTGGGCGGTGAAGAGAGACCTTTTTCTTCGCACCGCCGAAACACCCGCCCAGGAGCGGCGCTTCATGCGCCTGCTCATCGGAAACAGCTCGCTGTTCGAAGTCGACGCCCAGGGACGCCTGCTCCTCTCGGCACAGCAGCGCACCTTCGCGCAGATCGTCGACCAGGTTGTTTTCGTCGGCCTCGGCACCGGCGTCGAGATCGTCGCCGACGAGCTCTGGCAGTCCGACCAGGCGGAGCTCAGCCCCGCCGAGTTCACCCAGGTCTGGGACCTGGTCCACCAGCGCGGCACGTCCGCATCTCCGTCCCCGGCGTGAGCGCCCCAGACGGATCCGCCTCGATCAATGACCATCCCCCTGTCGTTCGTGGCCGATATGGGGACGCTCGACGACGCCACGCCCGGTGCCCTGTCGCCTGACGGCGCGGGCCACCGGCCGGTCCTTCTCACACCCCTTATAGAGAGCCTGCAGCCCCGGCCCGGGCAGATCGCCGTCGACGCCACGTTCGGCGCCGGCGGGGTCACGGCCGCGCTCCTCGAGCGCGTCTCCCCGGGCGGCCGGGTGATCGCGATCGATCGCGATCAAAGCGCTGTCGACGCCGGTCGCGCCCGCTTCGGCGCAGACGGCGCCGTGGAGATCGCCCAGGGCGACTTCGCCGACCTCGAGGCCATCGTCCACGCCCTTGGCGTGACGGCGGCGGATCTCGTCGTCTTCGACCTCGGTATCTCCTCAGTCCAGCTGGACGACCCGGCACGCGGCTTCAGCTTCCGCTTCGACGGACCGCTCGACATGCGCATGGACCCGAGATCGGGCACGACCGCCGCGCACCTCGTCGATTCTCTGACCGCGGACGAGCTGACGTCGTTGATCCGTGACTACGGCGATGAGCGCTTCGCGCGGTCGATCGCGAGCCGGATCGTCCGAGCGCGAGAGCGCTTGCCGATCACCACCACCACCCAGCTTCGTGAGCTCGTGGAACAGGTGGTGCCCCGGCGGTTCTGGCCAAAGCGGATCCACCCGGCGACGCGCACCTTCCAGGCGCTTCGCATCGCGGTGAACCACGAGCTGGAAAGCCTCGAACGAGGTCTGCAGGCAGCCATCAGCATCCTCCGGCCCGGTGGGCGTCTTGGGGTCATCTCCTTCCACTCTCTCGAGGACACCCTTGTAAAGAACGCACTCCACGTCGCAGCTCAGAATTGTGTCTGTCCGCCCCAACAGCCCCACTGCACCTGCGTCCACCGGGCCACTCTCTTTCTCCTCACCCGCAAGGTGATCCGGCCGGACTCGGCCGAACTGGCCACGAATCCGAGATCTCGCTCGGCGCGGCTCCGGGTTGCGGAGAAGCTCGCCACCGACGGGTGACGAGCGGCCCACCTCTCAACACCTCACTTCGCGACCCAGGGGAGAGCCACGCCTGGCGTGGCGCTCCCCGCCATCACTCACGCTTCGCCGGCCCGGCACCGTCGGTGCCCCTCCATCGTCCCTCTCAACGATTCACCACTGGAGACCAGGGCAGTGCCCCAATTGCGTTTCGCACCTGGCGTCGACCGCGGGTCGACACCGACGGCCGCCGGCGTCGACGACGTTCCATTCGAACCACTGGTTCGACGTCTGCGCGTCCGCCGTGGCGGACCCCGTACACCGCTGCCGCTGCTGCCGGTGATCGCGATCGCCGCAGGCATCGGCATCGCGTATGTCAACCAGACCGCACACGTCACCACCGACACGTACCAGGCGACCCGTCTCGCCGCGCAGCAGCAACAGCTCGTCGCTCAGGACTCGCAACTCAACGCTGAGCTTTCGCGACTCGAGTCGTCGGAGCGGATCATCGCCTCGGCGCAGCACATGGGCATGCGCCCGGCGGCGCGATGGGCGTTCGTCGTGGCCGCGCCGCACGGCGTCATCACGTCACCACCGGAACAGCTCACGGGGAGCGACACCAAGAGCGCGCTGCAGCAGCTGGTCGGCGCGCTCGACGGCGCCTTCGCCGGGAGCGGCACGGGTCGATGAACCCGCGCCGCCGCTCACCGGAGTCGGCGCGCTCAGCCCACGCGCGTGCCATCGCCGACGCGCCGGACCTGCGCCGTCGCGGGCTCTGGCTGGTGCTCGCATTCCTGGCGATGGCGACAGCCGTCTTCGGCCGCCTCGTGCAGATCCAGATCATCCAGGGCAAGTCGCTGGCTGCGGCAGCCGCTCAATCGCACACGTCGTCGATCACGCTGCACGCCACCCGCGGTGTGATCCTCGATCGGAACGGCCGCGTCCTCGTGAGCAACGTCCAGGTCTTCGACGTGTTCGTCGACCCGGCACTGGTGGCGGCGGCCGATCGCAACCAGGTCGCGGGCATGCTCGCTCCAATCCTGGAGATCACCTCCGCCCAGATCCTGCGCGCGCTCAACCAGCCGAATCAGTTCGACTACCTCGCCAAGGGCGTCTCGCAGGACGTCAACGACAAGCTCCAGGCGCTCGGACTCAGCGGCATCGGCACGGTTCCCTCCGAGGAGAGCATCTACGAGCCCTCACCGGTGCCCGGGCTCTCCTTCGCTGCGAACCTCCTTGGGTTCGTCAACGGGAACGGTGCCGGTCAGTACGGTCTCGAGGGTTACTACAACTCGATCCTCTCGGGGATCAACGGCCATGAGTCGACACTCACCGATGTCAATGGCAACGCCATCGTCCTCGGCGAGCAGCAGAAGGTTGCGGCCGAAAATGGCGATAACCTGGAGCTGGGTCTCGACTCGCAGATCCAGTACTGGGCCGAGCTGGCCCTGGCCAACGGCGTGAACTCCTCGAAGTCTTCGTCGGGAACGCTGATGATCATGGACACCAAGACCGGCGCGATCGACGCCTGGGCTCAGTACCCGTCGTACAACGCCAACAGCTACGCATCGGCGAACTTCGCGGACTTCCGGGACCTGGCGGTCGCGCAGCCCTACGAGCCGGGGTCGATCATGAAGGTGATCACCTTCGCCGGCGGCCTCAACCACAACGCGTTCACGCCGAGCACCGTCATCGACGAGAAGCAGCAGCGGATCGATGGGTTCCTCATCCACGACTGGGACCGGCGTTCCCACGGCAACGTGACCATGCAGTGGGTGCTCGACGACTCGCTCAACAACGGCGCCATCGACGCCATGAAGATGGAGGGCGAGAACGCCTACTACAACAACCTGCTCGCCTTCGGGATCGGCGCCCCGACCGGGATCGACCTGGCCGGCGAGGCCAACAACCCGCTGGCGCTGCAGTCGTCGTGGAACCCGCTCAGGTACGCCGAGGCCACCTTCGGGCAGGGCCTCGTGACCACACCGGTGGAGATGCTGGCCGCGGTGAACGCGGTCGCCAACGGCGGCGTCTGGGTGCAGCCGCACGCCGTCAACGCGATCATCAACCCGAATACCGGCACGACCACGCCCTTCGTGCCGGTGACGCGGCGCGTCATCTCGACCACCGCTGCGAATACCCTCGCGCACATGATGGTGGGTGTGGTGAACGATCCCGGCGCCGAGGGGAAGCGGGCCAAGATCCCCGGCTACAGCATGGAGATCGCCGGCAAGACCGGGACGGCCCAGGTGGCGCTCCCCAACGGTGGCGGCTACGGCCCCAACGTGGTGGCGTCGTTCGTCGGGTTCATGCCCGCCACCAACCCCCAGTTCACCATGATGGTGATCCTCAACAACCCGCAGGTGAACGCCGGCAACCGTTTCGGCTCGATCCTCGCGGCGCCGATCTGGAAGCAGATGGCCGAGATGATGATCGACGACTGGCGGATCGAGCCGTGAAGGAGACCATCCTCGTCGGGGTGCTCGCCTTCATCGCCGGCGTCGTGCTCTACCCCGTGTTCATCGGCCTCCTGGTGCGATTTGGCGCACGTCAGCATGTCGCCTCCTACAGCCCGGCGAGCCACCGCGCCAAGGAGGGCACCCCAACGCTCGGCGGCCTGCTGTTCTGCCTGGTGGTCCTCATCGCCTGGCTCGCCGTCGATCGCTCGCGCCAGGGATTCGTTGCAATCTTCGCGTTGCTCGCCGGCGCGATCGCCGGTGGCCTCGATGACATCGTCAACATCAACGACGTCTCCAGGCTCGGTCTCTCCGTGTACCAGAAGCTCGGGCTCCAGGGCGTCGCCGGTGTGCTCGTCGGGGTGGGGCTGACCGTCGCCGGATTCACGAACCAGTTCTTTCCCGGGCTCGGCGCGCCCAACCTCGGCTGGGGTCTCGCGGTCGTGGCGGCGATCGCGGTCGTCGCCACCAGCAACGCGGTCAACCTGACCGACGGTGTCGACGGGCTCGCCGCGTCGTGCACGACGCTCGTGCTCATCGGCCTCGCCATCATCGGGGTGACCCGCGGCGACCTCACGGTCGCGGTGATCGCCGCAGCGCTCGCTGGCGCGGTCGGGGCTTTCCTGCTCTTCAACTGGTTCCCGGCGCGCGTCTTCATGGGCGACGCGGGGTCGCTGGCACTCGGCTGCGTCATCGTCGCCCTGACCGCGGAGCTGCACCTCATCTGGCTGCTTCCGGTTCTCGGGATCGTGTTCGTGGTGGAGGCCGCCAGCGTCGTTGTCAATGTGACCGCGATCCGCAGGTTCGGCACTCGCGTCCTGCGCGCGAGCCCGATCCACCATCACTTCGAGGAGCTCGGGCTCCGCGAGCGGCGGCTGGTCGCGGCTTTCGCCGCCGCCGCGGCGGCCGGCACCGCCATCACCGTGCTGTTCGCCCACGTCGCCGGCCCGGTCACGTGAGCGAGAGGCCCGTGGTCGTGATTGGCGCGGGACGCAGCGGTCTCGCCTGCGCGCGGACGCTCGCCGGCGAAGGTCATCGAGTCGTCCTCGTCGATCGATCGGACACGCTGGCGATCCGGGAGCGAACGGCGCTCCTTCCGCGGACCGTCGAGGTGCGTCTCGGTGGCTATCCCGACGACATCGCGGCGGAGGCGCTCATGGTCTGCCCGAGCCCGGGAGTGCCCTGGAACGCACCCGAGCTCCAGGTCGCGCGTGACCACGGGGTGCCGGTGCGGAGCGAGATGGATCTCGTCTTCGAGCGCTGCCGGGCGCGCATCTGCGGGATCACCGGGACCAACGGCAAGACGACCACGACCGCGCTCGTCGCCGCGATCCTGGAACGAGCCGGGGAGCGCGTGCATCTCGGCGGCAACATCGGCGCCACCATGCTCGACCGCCTCGACGTGGTGAGCGACACCGACTGGGTGGTGCTCGAGCTCTCGTCGTTCCAGATCGAGTCGGTGCGCGAGCCGCGGTGCGCAATCGCGTGCGTGCTCAACGTCACCCCCGATCACCTCGATCGGCACGGCAACTTCGAGACATATACCGAGATCAAACGACGCCTGGTGCGGTTTGCGCTCGACGACGCCGTGCTCGGCTTCGACGATCCGATCACTCGCGAGATGGCGGCGGTGACCACGTCGAGGGTGCGTTACTTCGGCCTGCACCCGGGCATCGCCGATGGCGCCACGCGCACCGGCGACGATGTGGTCAGCGTCGATGCGGGCTCGATGGCGCCGGTGCTGCCGGTGAGCGACATTCCGCTCTTCGGCGAGCACAACCTGCGGAACGTGCTCGCGGCCGTGGCCGTCGCTCGCGCGGCCGGGGTTGCCACGTCCCCGATCGCCGGTGCGGTGCGCGACTTTCACGCGGTGCCGCACCGGCTCGAGACGGTTCGGGACCAGGACGGCGTGCTCTGGGTCAACGACAGCAAGGCGACCAATGTCGAGTCCGCCATCGCGGCGTTGCGCTCCTTCCCGGACCGGACGATCGTGTGGATCGGCGGCGGCAAGGGTGCGGGCACCTCGATCGAGATGCTCGCCGACGAGGTCACCGCCCGGGCGCGTCATGCGGTGCTCAACGGAGCCAGCGCCGGGGAGCTCGACGACGCACTCGCCCAGCGGGGTTTTGCCGCGCGCACAGTAGTGCCGTCGCTCGGGGACGCGGTGGCCACCGCGGCGGAGCTCGCCCGTCCACGCGACGTCGTGCTGCTCGCACCCGGGTACAAGAGCTTCGACCAGTTCCGTGATTTCGAGGATCGCGGTCGCGCGTTCGGCGAGGCGGTCCGCCACCTCGCGGCACGCCCGGCCGGGAAGGGCTGATGGCTGCTCGCGCCGGCAAGCTCTCCGAGGGCCTGGCTGGAAAGTGGCGCTGGCGCGGCGGCGCCCGAGTCGCCGGAGCCTTCGCGTCCGCGGATCGCGCGGCCGCGGCCGCTGGGGTCGACGGCTGGCTGATGATCATCGTCGTCGGCCTGGTCGGCTTCGGCCTGGTGATGGTCTACAGCGCATCCGAGGCGCTCGGCTTCCTCTGGTACAACGACCCCAACTACTTCTTCGCCCACCAGTTGATCGGCGCGGTCCTGGGTGGCGCCGGCCTCGTGGTCGCCGCACGATTCGACTACCACAACCTCTCCAGGCTGGCCCGCCCGGCGATGCTCCTGATGCTGGTGCTGCTGGTCGTGGTGCTGATCCCTCACATCGGTTCGCGGCATTTCGGCGCGCAGCGCTGGTTCCAGGTGGGTCCGCTGTCGGTCCAGCCGTCGGCGATCGCGGTTGGCGTGGCGATCGTGTTCTTCTCACGCTGGCTGACCGACCGTGAGGGAACGGTGCGCACGCTGCGAGGCGTTCGCGACTACATCATCGTCCTGGCCGCGCTGCTCGGCCTGGTGCTCATGGAGCGAGACTTCGGCAGCTCGATCGTCATCGCCGCGACGGCGCTGATCCTGCTCGCCCTTGCCGGGGCGCGGAAGCGGCACCTCCTGCTGATCGTCGTCGGCTTCGGAGCCTCCGGCCTCGCGCTGGTGGGCCTGGTGGCGTACCGCGCCGACCGCCTCGCCCACTTCCTCAACCCGTGCGCGGCGGCGCTCGGCTCAGGGTTCCAGAACTGTCAGGCCCTCTACGCGTTCGGCTCCGGCGGGATCTTCGGCGTCGGCCTCGGCAACTCGGTGCAGAAGTACGAGTGGCTCCCCGAGGCGCACACCGACTTCATCTTCGCGATCATCGGTGAGGAGCTTGGCCTGATCGGAACTGTCGCGGTCGTCGGGGCGTTCCTCTTCCTGGCGTGGCGCGGCGTGCGCGCATCGCTCCGGGCGCCCGACCGATTCGGCGCCCTGCTCGCGGGAGGCATCACCTCGTGGATCTGCATGCAGGCGTTCATCAACGTGATGGCGGTGACCGGCGTCATCCCCACCACGGGCATCCCGCTGCCCTTCATCAGCTACGGTGGCACCTCGCTGGCGACCACCCTCGTGGGCATGGGCATCCTGCTCAACATCTCCGCCCAGGGTCGACGGCAAGGGACGACGAACCGTGCGCACGTTGATCGCTGGGGGGGGAACTGGGGGGCACTTGACCCCGGCGCTGGCGGTCGCGCTCGCGCTTCGAAGCGATCGACCTGACGACGAGGTGGTCGTGGTCGGCCGCCGGAACGGCGTCGCAGAGCGGCTCGTGGAGGCTGCCGGGATCCGCCTCGAGACGCTCGACATCAGCGGCGTCGACATCGGCAGCGCCGGCGGCGTCGCCCGCGCGACGACCCAGGTCACCCGGGCGACCATCGCCGCGCGCAGGCTGCTGCGCAAGATGCGGCCTGACGTCGTGGTGGGTGCCGGCGGCTACGTCTCGGTCCCCGTGGTGGTTGCCGCACTCGCGCAGCGCATCCCGGTGGTCCTTCTCGAGCAGAACGCGGTACCGGGGCGGGCGACCCGGATGCTCGCCCGCCGGGCGCGGATCGTCGCCGCGTCGTTTGCCGAGACCGCGAGCCACCTTCCCCACGCCCGGGTCGTGCACACTGGCAACCCGATCCGTGCCGAGATCCGGGCTGTGACCAGCCGTCCCGCCGGCGAGCGCCTCCGCTCCGTCCTGGTCACCGGCGGATCCCAGGGCGCGAGGCGGCTGAACCGGGCGATCGCCGGTTGCATGGTCGAGCTGCTCAGCAAGGACCCGGAGCTGCGCATCGTCCACCAGTGCGGCAGGCTCGACTACGAGGCGGTCGAGCGCGCCGCAGCGGCTCTGCCCCCGCCCCTGGCGGCGCGCTACACCGTGTCAGCGTTCTTCGACGACATGGCGATGAGAATCGGTCAGAGCGACCTCGTCGTGATGCGCGCAGGCGGGTCGTCGATCGCCGAGTGCTCGGCACTCGGCCGTCCCATGATCGTGGTCCCGTACCCCCACGCCGGCGGCCATCAGCGCCACAACGCCGCGCCCTATGCCGCGGCCGGGGCGGCATTGCTCATCGACGACGCCGAGTGCACCCCGGAGCGGATCGGCAGGGAGATCTCGGCATTGGTCGCCGACCCCGCTCGGTGGCACGCCATGTCTGCCGCGAGCGCGGCGCTCGGACTCCCGGACGCCACCGACGCCGTGGTCCGTCTCATCGTCGAGGCAGCAGGGCCGACCCGGAGCCAAGCCGCCTGACGATGCATGTGCACGTGCTCGGTATCTGCGGCTACGCCACCTTCGGGGCGGCAACCCTCGCGCTCGACCGCGGCGACCGGGTCACCGGTTCCGACGACCACGCGTATCCGCCGATGAGCGATGCGGTGACCGCCGCGGGAATCCAGTGGGAGAACCACAGCGACCCGGCCAACCTCGACCGCTGGGGGATCCCCGATCTCGTGGTGGTCGGCAACCAGACACGGCCTGCGAACCTGGAGCTCGAGGCGGTGCGCCGGCGCGGGATCCCGTGCGTCAGCGAGATCGAGTTCTACGTCTCGCTCGCTGGTGACCGTCTGCGCCTCACCGTCTGCGGCACCCACGGCAAGACCACCACATCGGCGCTGCTGGTCCACATCCTCGAGCGCGCGGACATGGACCCCGGGTTCCGCCTCGGCTCGACGTCGCTCGACCTTGGGGGCACCTCGAGGCTGGGCACCGGACCGTTCGTCTTCGAGGGCGACGAGTACACCTCGGCGCCATGGGACGCGCGCCCGAAGTTCCTGCACACTCGACCGCACGGCGCGTGCGTCACCCGCCTCGAGCTCGACCATCCCGACGTGTATGCGAGCCTCGAGGCCTACCGCGAGCCGTTCGTCGAGCTTGCAGCGACCATGCCTGCCGTTGGCATGCTCGCCCTCTGCGCCGACGATCCCGAATGCCTGACACTGCGCGACGCGGCCACCAGTGTTGTGGTCACCTATGGCACGAAGTCGGGGAGCGACTGGTGGATCAGCGACGCGCACGAACAGGATGGCATGCAGCGGTTCCATGTCGAGCGGCGTGGGGCGGACCCGCTCGATGTGGTGCTGACCTTTCCCGGGATCCACAACGCGCAGAACGCATGCGCGGCACTCATCCTCGCCGAGTTCGCGGGCGTCGATGCCGCGATCTCGACGGCGGCGTGCGTGGATTTCCTCGGTCCGGCGCGTCGATTTCAGATCCTCGGCGAATCCGCCGGGGTGGCGGTCGTCGATGACTACGCGCACCATCCGACCGAGGTCGCCGCCGCGATCGACGCCGCGCGCCAGCGCTATGGTGGCCGCCGCCTCATCGCCATCCACACGCCACACACCTACTCGCGCGTGAGCCGGCTCCTCGAGGACTACCGTCGGAGTTTCACCGGCGCGGATGTGGTGATCATCGGCCCGATCGAGGAGGCGCGCGAGCGGGGGATGCCCAGGACGGTCTCCAGCCAGGATGTCGCCGACCGTGCCGGGGCCGGGGCGGTGCACGTGGTCGCGTCGAGCGACGAGGCGATCGACCTGGTGACGCGAATCACCCGGCCCGGCGATGTCCTCCTGGTGCTTTCCCTCGGCGGATTCGACAGGCTGGCGCCGCGCCTCCGCGACGCCCTGGAGGCACAGGGTGTCCGCCGGTGACTGGCTGGACACGTTTCCCGGGGTGCGCGGGAACGAGCCACTTGCCCGTCACAGCCAGTTCGGGGTCGGTGGCCCGGCGCGATGGTTCATCACCACGCGCGACCCGAGCCTGCTCGCCGAGTTGCTGCGACGCTGCGGCGACTCCGGGGTGTCAGTGACCATGCTCGGGGCCGGCAGCAACACGCTGATCAGCGACGATGGGATCGACGGGCTGGTGATCCGCCACAACGATCGCCGCCTTCGCGTGGTCGATGCACGGACCATCGAGCTCGGTGCGGGCTGCATGATGCCGCGCGTGGCACTCGACTGCGCATCGCGCGGCCTCGCGGGCATTGAGTTCGGCATCGGTGTTCCGGGAACGCTCGGCGCGAGTGTGTACGGCAACGCCGGCGCGTTCGGGACCGAGATTGCAGATGTGCTCGTCGACTGCACGTCGCTCGATCCACGCGGAGAGCCGCTGACGCTCACTGCCGCCGAATGCGATTTCGGCTACCGTCGCTCCCGTTTCAAGGAAGACCTGAGCGGCAACGTGATCGTCAGCGCGCGGCTGCGCGTCCACACCGACGATCCCGAGCGGGTCCGCGAGCGCACCGACGCGATCCAGGCGGAACGCAAGGCCTCGCAGCCCTACGGGATTCGCAGCCTGGGCAGCGTCTTCACGAATCCGCCGGATGACAAGGCCGGGCGCCTGATCGAGGCGGCGGGGCTGAAGGGACGGCGATGCGGTGGTGCGCAGATCTCGGCAAAGCACGCGAACTTCATCGTCAACGCCGACCACGCGACCGCCGCCGACGTCCTGACCCTGGTGCGCGTCGCCCACGACAGCGTGCGGGAGCAGTTCGGCGTCGATCTCGAGCGGGAGATCATCGTGCTCGGCAGCGAGAGGTCCGGTGAGCAGCGTGCCTGACGCGATCAGGGTCGGCGTTTTCTTCGGCAGCCGGTCGGTCGAGCACGAGGTCTCGGTGATCACCGCACAGCAGGCGATGGCCGCGCTGCCCGCGGATCGTTTCGTCCCGGTGCCGGTGTACATCGCCAAGTCAGGCGCCTGGTACACCGGCGATCAGCTCCTCCAGCTCGACCGCTACAAGGACATCGATCGATTGATCGCCGCGTCGACGCGCGTCACCATGCGTCCGGACCCGACCAGCGGGGGCGAGCTCATCGAGGTCGACGGACGTCGCGGGCTGCTCGGCGGGTCCGCTCGCGCTGCTGATCGTTTCGACGTCGCGATGCCGCTCGTGCACGGATCCAACGGTGAGGACGGGACTCTGCAGGGACTCTTCGAGCTGGCGGAGCTGCCGTACTGCGGATGCGACGTCGCATCCGCGGCCGTCAGCATGGACAAGCGGCTCTCTCGAACCACATTGCGCGGCGCGGGTATCCCCGTCCTCGACGACGTCATGGTCGCGCGCGCTCGCTGGCAGCGCGAGCCGGACGCTGTCTGCGTGGATCTTGCACGCCGGCCGGGTTTCCCGATGTATGTCAAGCCACGCCGGCTCGGATCGAGCATCGGCGTGGCGCGAGTCGAGACCGACGAAGGGCTGCGAACCGCCCTCGACGTTGCGTTCGGCTACGACACGTCGATCCTTGCCGAGGCAGCCCAGGACGGCGGCGTCGAGATCAACTGCTCAGTGCTCGGATCGGGAGACGACGTGCAGGCATCGATGTGCGAGCAGCCGGTGAGCAGTGGCACGCTCAGCTACGCGGACAAATATCTCAGTGGTGCCAAGGGAAAGGGGGGCGTCAAGGAGCCCGCGGCCGGGATGAAGAGCTCGCAGCGAATCATCCCCGCGCCCATCTCCGACGCACTGACGAGACGCATCCAGGAGACGGCGATGGCGTCCTTTCGCGCGATCGGCGCCGCCGGCGTGACCCGTGTCGACTTCCTGGTCTCTCCGGACCGCGACTCGTTCGTGGTCAACGAGCTCAACACGCTGCCCGGGTCGTTGTCGTTCTACCTCTGGGAAGCATCCGGCGTGCACTTCGACGCCCTGCTGACACGTCTCATCGATATGGCGATCGCCCGGCACCGTGAGCAGCAGGCAACCACCTCGTCCATCGACACGTGGCTGCTCACCGGTCGGCCGGGCTGAACGGCGACACGAGCGGGGGCGGCTCGACCGCGGCCGGAGCCTCCGGAGAGATCCCCCGCGCGGCACTGGAAGACCGTGGCACCGGCCATCCTCTCCTGCTCCTGCATGGGTGGGGAGTGTCATCCGAGCTGTTCGTGCCGATTCTCGATGGCCTGCAGCCGGGACGGCGACTGATCGTTCCCGACCTCCCGGGGTTTGGCGCCACCCCCGAGCCAGGCTCGCCCTGGTCGGTGCACGAATACGCAGCCTGGTGCGTTGCTCTGCTCGACCGGCTCGGGGTCGCCACGGTTGACCTCATCGGGCACTCGAACGGCGGACGCATCGGGATTGCCATGGCCGCGACGTATCCAGGGCGGGTCAGCCGGATGGTGCTCGCGGGCAGCGCCGGCATCCGCCCGCGGCAGACGTTGCGCAGCGCCGCGCGGGTCCGCGCGTACAAGCTGCTTCGAGCGATGGAGCGGTCCGGGGCATTGCCGTCAGCACTGCGTCGGGCGGCAGCCCGCAGGGCCGATCAACGCGGGTCGGCGGATTACCGTGCGGCGTCGGGGGTCATGCGCGGCACACTCGTCCGGTTGGTCAACGAGGATCTCCGAACCCTGCTACCCCGACTGCACCTGCCGGTGCTGCTCATCTGGGGGGAACACGACACCGAGTCGCCGCTCGACGACGGGCGCCTGATGGAACACCTCATCCCTGACGCCGGACTGGTCGTCTTCGAGGGCGCCGGCCACTTCGCCTATCTCGAGCAACCGGCGCGTTTCTGCCGCATCGTCGAGGTGTTCCTCCGCGACGAGCCGGGCCAGGTCTCGGCGTGAGCCCACTGGTCGGTCCGCTGGTTGCGCTCGCGGCGGCGGTCTGGGTGGTCCTCGTCTTCCGGATCGTTCTGGTCGCTGCGCGGATGTTCCAGATCGAGGAGTACGAGTCCGTCCGCTTCCTCCGTTGGGGATTGACCCGCGAGTGGCTCGCCCATCGCGCGGTGTGGCTGGGCCTGCTGCTGGGAGCGGTGGCGCTGAGCGTCGCCGCGGTGCTCCCCGCGGCGCGCCCGATCGGCATCGCCATCGCCTGGCTGGTCTCCGCGGCCGCAGCACAGTTCACGTGGCGCTGGACATCGCCGAAACGGCCGCTGGTGATGACCGCGAGGATGCGCCGCCTGCTCATCGCCGGCGGGTTTCTCGCGGTGGTGCTGGCGGCCGCGCTGGCGCTCGGCATCGTCGCCCTGCACCCGGTCGTGTCGACAATCCTCGTGCTCATCGCCGCGGGCCTGGTCACCAGCCTCAGCGAGATCCTGCTGGTTGCTGCCAATGTCGTCACCAAGCCGGCGGAGTCGCGGATACGGCGCCACTATCTCGCACTCGCCTCGGAGCGCATCAAGATGCTCGATCCGGTGGTGGTCGCCGTGGTGGGCAGCTTCGGCAAGACCAGCACCAAGCACATCCTCGCCGAGCTGCTCCAGCCCCACGTCAACACACTGCCGACCCGGAAGAGCTTCAACACCCTGATGGGGGTGACCCGTGTGATCAATGAGGATCTCTTGCCCGAGAACCGCATCTTCATCGTCGAGATGGATGCGTACGCGCCGGGAGAGATCGCGGCGATCAGCGACCTCGTGCATCCCAAGGTGGCGATCATCACGGCGATCGGTCCGCAGCACATGGAGCGCTTCGGCACCGTCGACCGCATCGCCGGCGCGCTGTACGAGGTCGCGGCCGCCCTGCCCGCCGACGGCACACTCATCCTCTACACGGGCGACGAATCCGGTGCGGCTCTCGCGCAGCGGGCGCGCAACGACCAGCGTCACCTGATCCGCTACGCGCCGGCCAATGACGGCGACAACGTCGACGCCGATGTCATCGCCTCGTCGATCCGTGTCGATGCGCACGGATCGACATTTCGCTGGCGCTGGGAGGCCCTCGGCCTCGACCGGCAGGTGACCATCCCGCTGCTCGGGCGCCACCAGGTCGCCAACGTCAGCGCCGCACTCGCGGCGGTGCACGTCCTCGGCTACTCCGTCGACGATGCGATCGCCGCCGCGGCAAAGCTTGAGCAGGTCGAGCATCGTCTGCAGCTGATGGCGACTTCAGGGCCGTTGACGGTGATCGACGACTCGTACAACGCCAATCCGGTCGGCGTGCACAACGGCCTCGAAGTCCTCGCGGCGATGCCTGGGGCCCACAAGTTCCTGATCACGCCGGGGCTTGTCGAGCTCGGCAGCGTCGAGGACGAGGAGAACCGGCGCTACGGTGCGCATGCCGCGAGGGTGTGCGACCACGTCATCGTGATGTCGGCGAAGACGAGCGCCGCGTTGTGTGCCGGGCTCCGCGAGGGCGGGATGAGCGAGGACCGCATCCACGTCGTCGAGACGCTCGACGAAGCGACGCGGCTGCTGCAGACCCTGTCGCGTCCCGGGGACGTGGTCCTCTTCGCCAACGACCTCCCGGACACGTATCTCCCGGTCGCGCAGGCGGCTCGCAGCTAGGGCGGTCACGGCGGCGTTCTCTGGGAGATAATCGGCCCGGCCCCGTGCGGCCGCCACGTCTCAGCACACGTCTCAGCCTGCGTACATGCAACGTCTTCACCGCACCGAGCACGTCTTGTGAGCACCGAGATGCTCGACGAGCGCTCGCGCCACGTCGCCCTCGTTCGCGCCCAGGCGGCACTCATCGCCGATTCCTCGCGGCCGGTCCGCCGGCTGGTTCTCAGCCCCGGCTCGAAGCTGACATCGTCGCCGCGCAAACGCCGTCACGGGCGCCGCGGGACCCCGCCGCCGCCGCCCGCTGCCAGGCGGCACACGTCCTGGAGGCGGCGGGTCGTCGCAGCGGCCGCGCTCACGGTGCAGGTCGGCCTTCTGGCCCTGGCGCTGATGCTCCCGGGGTTCCAGGTGCACAAGGTGACTGTCGTCGGTACTCACCTGCTCACCACCGGCGCCGTGGTCACCGCAGCCGGGGTGCCCGAGCAGAGCATCTGGACCATCAACGGCGCGGCGATCCAGGCCCGGGTGCAGGCGCTCCCCTGGGTGGCCAGTGCGGTGGTCACCACCGAATTGCCGGCGACGGTGGAGATCTCGGTGGTGGAACGGGCGCCGATGCTCCGCATCCGTCGCGACGGCACCGACACGCTCGTCGCCTCGGACGGAGCGACGCTGCCCGCGATCGACGCAACTCCCGCGGCGCGAAGCGGCATCCCGGTGCTGATCGACGACCGCGCCGGGTCGCCACAGGCCATCAACCCGGTGCTGGTCCAGCTGCTCAGCTCGATCTCACAGCGATTCCCCGCCGTCTTCGGCTGCTCGGTGGCCGCCTACCTGTGGGGGGCGGACGATGTCGTGAGCATCTGGACGAGCACCGGCTGGCGCGCCGTTCTCGGCCACCTCGACACCCAGGATGCGATC
>CABECQ010000085.1_pt1 | contig 16714 bp, 13 predicted proteins | sample 3132861 | NCBI WGS metagenome assembly CABECQ01 (sample SAMEA5534327, study PRJEB31848) | metagenome | biome: tundra; feature: field; material: soil | place: USA | collected 2013-05 | depth 0.15 m | reverse complement strand
CGCAGTGAGGCTGGAAGGAAACGAGTTGTTGGGCGCGTGCGGATACAGCGGTACGAAATGCAGAGCAACAAACGGCCGGGGCCGATACATGAGCTGCCCCGCCTCACGACACACCCACTGAGTAACCCCCAACCCCACCAGCGCCGCCACTCCCGGCCGAAGCCGCCCATCCCAGATCCACAAACCAAAGAACCCAACCGGGCACACGATGATGAACCCCGCCGTTCCCCAAACCACAAGCGGCGCCACCCAAGGATGTGCAACTGCAAACGCATGCAGCGCAGCCGAGGACCCATCAATAAACGTCTGCATCAGCTAGTCAACTATGCGTCGACTAGCTGCGCGCAAGACCGGCCAATAGGGCCCCGGCCTAACGAGCCCTGACACTAAGCAGCCTGCGGGTGGCACCGCGGGGGGCAGCGCCGACGCGCCCAAAAGCGCGGCGGCGAGGGGTCCCCGCGGTGACAGGACCCACTCGAGAGTCGAATCGAACTTCAGTACCGAGTAACTTTCATCGAGAAGTCAAGCGCCACCGCCGAGTGCGTCAACGCACCGACGCTGATGTAATCCGCCCCGGCCAGTGCGTACGCGCGGGCGTTGGTCACCTGGACTCCACCGCTCACCTCGACCGTCGCACGGCCGCGGATCAACTGCATCGCCTCGCGTACCTGGCCGCAGGAGAAGTTGTCGAGCAGGATGTGCGATGCCTTGTCGGTGAGTGCCTGCTCCAGCTCCTGAAGGTTGCTGACCTCGACGTGAATCTCCATCTCGGGATAGGCCTTGCGTGCGGCCCGCAGCGCCGGGGTAATGCCGCCGACGAGCGCGAGATGCGTGTCCTTGATCAGCACCGCGTCGTACAGCCCCATCCGATGATTGACGGCGCCGCCCATGCGGGTCGCGTACTTCTCGATGGCGCGCAGCCCTGGCGTGGTCTTGCGGGTGTCGAGGATCTGGGCCTTGGTGCCGTCGACCGCCTTCACGTACTTCGCGGTCATGGTCGCGATCCCGCTCAGATGCTGGAGGAAGTTGAGGCCGACACGCTCCGCGGTCATCATGCCGCGCGCCGGTCCGAAGAGTCGCGCAACGATCTGATCCGCCTGCACCTTCTCGCCGTCCTTGGTCTTGGCGTCGAACTGGATGCGCTCGTCGACACGCTGGAACACGCGCTGCGCGATGCTGAGGCCGGCGATCACGCCGTCCTGCTTGCAAACGATCTTGCCGCGACAGGTCATATCCATGGGAATGACGGCCTGGGTGGTGACATCGCCAGCTCCGACGTCCTCGGCGAGCGCCGACTCGATGAGCAAGTCGATGCTCTCCGACGAAAGCGACTCGGTGATGGGTCTAAAGGTGACGGTCAAAGCGTGCTCCTCTGTCCTTGTGCATGACGAGATCGCCATGCCATTGATCGCTTGCTTGGGGGAGATCAGAACGGAGGTGGCACCCGCGGCTCTCCTCGCGAGCCAGGGCTGCTTCGCACACCAGTGTGGCGGTGGATGCGGCTGAGTGCAGCTGCATCGCCGGCAGCGCGGTGGCGCCCGAAGTGGCTGCCGCAACGCGCTCGCACTCACGAGCCGCCGCGCGCAGACCGGATTCGTCTCGCACCACGCCGGCTCCAGTCCAGAGCACGTCGCGGAGCGTGTTCCATCCCTCACGAGGATCGACCTTAGAGGCACGCGGGCTGGTTGCCCGCTGCACCGGCGCTGCCTGCGGCGGAGGCGATTCCGCCGCCCAACCAAGCGCCGCCTGCACGGCGCGCCGCGAGAAGACCACCGACTCGAGCAGGCTGTTGCTCGCCAGACGGTTCGCCCCGTGGACGCCGGTGTACGCAACCTCACCGCAGGCATACAGGCCGGGGACGCTGGTCGCGCCGTCGAGGTCGGTCCTGACCCCGCCGATCATGTAATGCGCGGCGGGCGAAACCGGAATCGGATGGCGCGCGATGTCGAGCCCGTAGCGCGCGCAGGTCGCGGCGATCGTCGGGAAGCGCACCGCGGCGCGCGCTCCGAGCGGCGAGCAGTCGAGGAACACGCAGGACTCACCGGTGCGCTGCAACTCTTCCCAGATGGCCCGGGCGACGACGTCCCGGCCGGCCAGTTCGCCGCGCGGATCGGCGTCGAGCACAAAGCGCTTGCCGTCGCGGTTGATGATCCACGCGCCTTCGCCACGGACCGCCTCGCTGATGAGGAACCGGGGCGCGCCATCGACGGCGAGCGCGGTGGGATGGAACTGAGCGAATTCCATCCCCGCGACATCGGCGCCCGCGGCATAGCCGAGCGCGACGCCGTCGCCGGTTGCGGATTCGGGATTGGTGCTGTTCCGCCAGAGCCGGCTTGCACCGCCGCTGGCCAGAACCACCGCCCCAGCCGACAGCGTTGTCGTGTGCGACTCGGCGGGATTGGTCGTGATCGACACACCGCAGCCCGCGCCGTCGGCAGTGGTGAGGATGCCGGTGACATCCGCGTGTTCGATGACTCGCGCACCACTCGCGCGCAGCCGCCGGATCAGGGCGGTTTCCACCTCGAGCCCGGTCGCGTCGCCACGCGCATGGAGAATGCGCGGGCGCGAGTGCGCGGCCTCCTGGGCGAGCAACGGCTCACCGTCCTGGCTGTCGAATGCGACGCCCCATTCAATCAACTGGCGAATGCGCGCCGGCGCTTCCTCGACAAGAACGCGCACCGCCTCCGGATGGCAGAGCCCGCGGCCCGCGGCAATGGTGTCCTGGTAATGCAATTCCGGTGAGTCATCCTCGCCAACCGCGGCTGCGATACCGCCCTGCGCGAACCGACTGCAGCCGTCATCGAGCGCGCCCTTGGTGACCACCGCAACTCGTGCGCGAGGCGCGGCGGTAAGAGCGGCCGATAGTCCTGCTATGCCACTCCCGACCACGACCACGTCGTAATCCGTCGGTGCGGCCCCGTTGATCACGCGATCGCCGCCTGCTCAGTTACGCGGTTACCGGCGACGACGTGCACGACCAGCGGAGTCACATCGATATCGGCGTCGCACAGCAAAGCGGGCGCACTGCCATACGACCATTCGTAGTCGACGGTGGCGCGGTGCATTTCCGACCTCATGATGACCCGCTGCATGATCTCCCCTAGACGCCACGACCTACGGGCGCTGTGTCGACCCCCAGCCGAACGACATCAATCAACCGTGTGCTCCCTATTCTAGCAGCCAGTACGATTTGGTTTGTGGGGGCTGCCTTTTCGACCTCGGTGAAGTCTTCCGCCTTTACCACGGCAACGTAGTCCACGTCCAGTCCCGCGTTCTCCAGACAGGACCGAACAGTTGTTGCCAGCGCTGTCGCGTCCCGCTCCCCGGCTTCGAATCGTCCGATCGCCGTGGCCAGGCTTGATGGAATGGCCCTTGCCCGCACTCGTTCTTCGGGGCTGAGGTACACGTTGCGGCTCGAGATGGCGAGCCCGTCGGCGTCCCGAACCGTAGGGCACACAACGATTTCGACGCCCATGTCGAGGTCGCGGACCAGGCGGCGGACCACGGCGCACTGCTGCGCGTCCTTCTGCCCGAAGTAGGCGCGGTCGGGGAGCCCGGCCACGAGCAATTTGGTGACGACCAGCGCGACCCCGTTGAAATGGCCCGGGCGGCTGGCACCCTCGAGGCGCTCACCGAGCGGACCCGTGATGTCGAGCCGGGTCACCTGGCCGGGCGGGTACATGGTCTCGACGCTCGGGACGAAAGCGGCGTGCACCCCCGCGGCCGCGAGCATGGCGAGGTCGGCTTCCATGCTCCGGGGGTAGCGGGCGAAGTCCTCATGCGGACCGAACTGCGCCGGGTTCACGAAGATGGTCACGACCACCCGGTCGTTCTCCGTGACGGAGCGGTCGATCAGCGCGCGATGACCGGCATGCAGGGCACCCATGGTCGGCACCATTCCGACCGAGAGGCCCGCGGCGCGGCAGACAAGGGACCACCGCCGGAGGTCGTGTGGGGTCGAGAGGAGCTCCGGGGTGCTAGTGGAAGGAGTGGGCATCATCAGGGAACCGGCCCTCGCGGACATCGTCGGCATACGCGCGCGCCGCGCTGACAATGGTGTCGCCGAGGTCGGCGTACGTCTTCACGAATTTCGGTGCCATGCCGCGGATGTGACCGGTGATGCCCAGCAGGTCGTGGATGACCAGGACCTGCGCGTCGCAATCGGGGCCGGCGCCGATGCCGATGGTGGGGATCGTCAATTCGCGGCTCACCTGTGCCGCCAGGTCCCGCGGTATCCCCTCGAGGACAAGGGAGAAAGCGCCGGCGGTCTGAAGCGCGTGCGCATCGGCGAGGAGGCGCTCGCGGTCGCTCGCACTTCTTGCCTGGACTCTCATGCCACCGAATGCGTTGACCGACTGCGGGGTGAGGCCGAGGTGGCCCATCACCGGTATCCCCCGCTGGGTCAGGTGCGCGACCGTGTCCACCGCCCACCCGCCACCCTCGAGCTTCACGGCGTGCATGCCCGCCTTCAGGTAGAGGACGGCATTGTCGACGGCGTCGGCGCAGGAGCCCTGGTAGGCGCCAAACGGCAGGTCGCCGACCAGCAGCTGGTCGGGAGCGCCGCGCGCCACCGCGCGGGCGTGGTGGAGCATCTCGGTCATGGTCACCGGGAGCGTGTTGGGGTAGCCGAGCACGTTGTCCGCGAGCGTGTCACCGACCAGGAGGACCGGCACCTCCGCCTCGGCGAGGAGTCGCGCGGTCGGGTAGTCGTAAGCGGTGAGCATGATGAAGCGCGTTCCCGCGGCCTTCCAGGCCGCGAGGTCCCGGATGGTGATGGCCACGGTCAGGCGACCTGGGCGCTGTCGTCGCCGGCGACCGGCCGGCTCGCGGCGGGAAGGGTCGCGACCAGCGACTCCATCGCCCGGGTGAGGTGGAGGTAGAGATCGCGCGCCTCCGGGTAGCTGGCGAGCGCGTCGAGGTGGGCGGCGATGGCGTCGGTATCGCCGCGTGCGACCGGCCCGGTGAGTGCTGCGGCCGGCCCGGCACGGCGGGCGTTGTGCGCCGCGCCCTCGAGCAATGCCGACAGCGCGGCGTGCGCGGTCTCGGCGCTCAGCCCGGTCGCCTCGAGCAGCCGCGTGGCCTCGGCGAGCAGTGCCAGGGGAGCGTTGCCTGCCAGCACCGCGGCCGCGTGGTACAGCGGCGCGCTGTCCGGGTCGATCTCGAGCGGCGTGGCGCGAAGCGCGGCGACCAGACCCAGCAGCCGCCGGCGCAGGAGTCCGCTCGCATCCACGCGGAAGTACGCGCCCTCCAGGAGTGACGCGCTGTCCGGTCCGGCCAGCGCCTGGAGCGGATGGAGCACGCCGACCTCGGCGCCGGTGACGCGCAGCGACGCGATCAGCTCGGGGCCGAAACGCGCACCCAGGTGGACGACGCCACGACCATCGAGCGAGATCCCGGACCCGGCGATCGATGCCGCGACGGTCGCGATTGCGCCATCCGGCACCGCCAGCAGGGTGAGGTCCGCGACGGAGGTGGCTTCCAGCGGCGTGGCCACGGCGCTGGCCCCGACCGTGTGCGCGAGCCGAGCTGCCATCTCGCCTCGGCGACTGGCGACGGCCGCAACGCGATACCCGGCGTCATGGGCGGCGATCGCCAGCGCGGAGCCGGCCCGGCCCGCACCGATGATCGCCAGCGACGGCGTGCCTACTCCCTCCACGTCTCGGTCCTCCTAGCTGGATCCAAGCGCTCTTCAGCAAGCAGGACACCGACCCGTCAGCGGCAGCGGTCCTCGAGGCGCAGGTAGCGTCCCCGGGTCGCTTGAGAGCCGTCGACGGCCACGGTGGCCCGTCGGCCAGAGTGTACCCCTACGCTCCGGCAGCTGCCTCAGCGGGCGGAACGAGGTCCGGCGGGGCGGGAGGTGCTGACTCGGGCGCCGGCCCGCTGCCATTCACCGGCGCGACGCCGTTGCGCGACTCGGCTTCCTTGATGATCCGCTCCATCTCGGGAGCGTCCATGGTCTCGACCTCGACCAGCCGCGACGCCAGCGCCCGAAGCACGTGCTCACGCTCGCGCAGGACCTTCTTGGCGCGCTGGAAGGCATCGGCGACGAGCTGGTGCACTTCCTGGTCGATCTCGGAGGCGATGCCCTCGGAGTAGTTGCGCTGCTCGCCGAGATCCCTGCCGAGGAAGACCATCTCCGGGCGCTCGCCGAAGGTCAGCGGGCCGAGCTTGTCGCTCATCCCCCACTCGGTGACCATCTTGCGGGCAAGGTTGGTCGCCTTGCGGATGTCGTCCGACGCGCCGGTCGTGATGTTCTCCTCGCCAAGGATCAGGTCCTCGGCACAGCGGCCGCCCAGGATCTGGGCGAGCTGGTCAGCGAGCTCGGCCTTGCTGACGAGGTATCGATCCTCGATGGGAAGGCTCATCGTCCAGCCGAGCGCCTGGCCGCGGCTGACGATCGTGACCTTGTGGACCGGGTCGGTGTGCTCGAGCGTGGTGCCCACCAGGGCGTGACCCATCTCGTGGAACGCGATGGTCAGCTTCTCCTTCTCGCTGATCATCCGGCTCTTGCGCTCGGGGCCGGCGATCACGCGCGCGATCGACTCCTCGAGGTCGTTCATGACGATGACCTTGCGGTTGCCACGCGCGGCGAGGATCGCCGCCTCGTTGATCAGGTTGGACAGGTCCGCGCCGCTGAATCCCGGGGTCTGCTTGGCGAGCACCTCGAGATCGACGCCCGGATCGAGCGGCTTGTTGCGTGAATGCACCTCGAGGATCGCGCGGCGCCCGCGGATGTCAGGCCGGTCGAGCATCACGTGCCGGTCGAACCGGCCGGGGCGGAGCAGGGCGGGGTCGAGGACGTCGGGCCGGTTGGTGGCCGCGATCACGATGACGTGCTGGTTGGTCTCGAACCCGTCCATCTCCACGAGGAGCTGGTTGAGGGTCTGCTCGCGCTCGTCGTGACCACCGCCGAGGCCCGCGCCACGCTGGCGGCCGACGGCGTCGATCTCGTCGACGAAGACGATGCACGGCGAATTCTTCTTGGCCTGGTCGAAGAGATCGCGGACGCGGCTGGCGCCGACGCCGACGAACATCTCGACGAATTCCGAGCCGCTGATGCTGAAGAAGGGCACGCCGGCCTCACCGGCCACGGCCTTGCTCAGCAACGTCTTGCCGGTGCCCGGAGGGCCGACGAGCAGCACGCCCTTGGGGATGCGAGCGCCGACGGCGACGAACTTGTCCGGGTACTTGAGGAACTCGACGATCTCGTTCAGCTCCTGCTTGGCCTCGTCAACACCGGCGACATCCACGAACGTGATCGCCGGCTTGTCACCGGCGAGCAGGCGCGCGCGGCTCCGCCCAAAGGACATGGCCTGGTTGTTGCCGCTCTGGGTCTGGCGGAAGATCCAGAGGAGGATCAGCGCCATCAGCCCGAAGAGGATCAGGTTGGGAAGGATGACGCTCAGCAAGAAATTCCCCCCGCCGGCCGTATCGACCTTGTAGTTGAAGTAGTGGGCACTTTGGAACTCCTTGGAGACCGCATCTGCGGACGACTCTACGGTCGTGTATTGCGTCGGGCTACCTTCGGCGTACCAGGTAACGGTCTGCCCATCGCTCTGGATCTCAGCGGGTTGACTGGGATCCGAGCTGATGACAGGAGTCTTGGAGGTCCCGAGGTTCGCGATCGCCTGGTCGAGTTGTCCCGCGGTCTGGCTCGTGGCATTGGTGCTCGGGAAGGTCTTGTACAGGACCGCTGCCAGCACGATCACAGCCAGCGCGATGACGATATAGGTGACGCTGCGGCGAGACGTGGGCACGAATTCAGTCTACCAGGGGTCTACGATCTCAACCCTGGAACTCAGCAGGCGGCGCTGCCGCTCGGCGAGCACGACCAGCCGGCGCCGCGCGCCGGGGAAGACCGCCTCGAGCGCCGGGATCACCTCGTGACGAACCCGGCTGCGAAGGAACCGCGGGTCCGAGTTGCTCGGGTCTTCGAGTGGCTCGATGCCGAGCGCTGCGCAGTAGGCGACGGTGGCGTCGCGCCAGACGCGGAGCAGAGGACGGACCAACCCTCGCTCGCGTTCGGCCATCGCGGGGAGTCCTCGCGGCGACGCCCCTGCGAGGGCGCGCATCAGCACCGTCTCCGCCTGGTCGTCGGCCGTATGGCCGAGCGCGATCGCTCCTGCCCCGACCCTGGCCGCTTCGCTTCGCAGCGCCGCATGCCGTGCATTGCGAGCGTGGTCCTGCAGCGATCCGCCCGGAGCAACCTGAACGGCGATGGCCCGGAAGGCGATCCCGCGATCCGCCGCAAGAGCCGCGACGAGGTCCGCCTCGACCGCCGATTCGGGACGCAGCCCATGGTCGACGTGAACGGCGGAGAGTCGCCATCGCCGCGGTGGCGCGAGGCGGGCGAGCGCATCGAGCAGTGCCGTCGAGTCGGGTCCTCCGCTGCACGCGATGAGCACGTGCTCGCCGGGGACGATCACCCCGCGGCGGTCAACCGCCGTCGCAATCGCACGCCGCACCCGCGCAACCGCTGCGGTGCGCTCACGCGGCGCGAGGCTGCCCGGGGTTGCTGGAGTGGTGGCGGTTCCTGGATTCGAACCAGGGACATACCGGGTATGAACCGGCTGCTCTACCACCTGAGCTAAACCGCCGAGCAACGAGCTGGGGAGGGGAGGCGCGGAGACGCCCTGATGTGCGAACTCCACATTCGTCATCGTACCCGTCGAGTGATCTCCCAGCGCATCGGCCCTGATTCGCAGCGTCGAGGATCTCTCAGCGTACGTGGCCGCGGGGGTTCTGGGCGGGAAGGTTCGACGAGGCTCGTTGACAAGAAGAGAGGGCCGCCCGAAGGCGGCCCTCTCCATTCACGGTCGAAATCGGAAACTCAGCAGGGATTCGTCGACAGGATCTTGCGGAACACGTTGAATCGGGTGACGCTCGCGCCGCCACCGCCGAAGAGAATGTAGTTGGCGTTCAGCAAGGACCCGTACTGCGCGTTCTGACCGAAGTCATTTGCAGAGCCGGGAATGTGGTTGCCGAACTGCCAGCGGCAACTGGCGCCGGTGCTGCTCGTGCTGAAGAACGGATAGAACGCAACCGGCTGCCCGTCGTCGGTCAGCGGGAAGTGCGTGCAGTTCGCACCCGTCGACCGATTGCACGGGTCGACAGCGGCTGTCGACTCGATGTCGGGCAGATCGACCTCGAAGACTGCGCGGGTGTAGCGACTGTTGTACCCGCTCCCCGTCAGTGGGCTGCTGAACTGCCACGACGTCGGATGGAGGGCGGTGTTGCCGTCCGGCCATACCGGTTGATACGTCTGGCCATCGAAGCCCGTGTTGGTGTCCGTGCACATGCTGACGTGGATGAGTGGTGCCTCTGACCCGGGGAAGCAGAAGTTGTCGTCGGAGTCAGTCGGCTCGGAATTGAGCGCGGCCTCTTCAGAGTCCCCGGCGGGGCAAGTGATGGGATTCCCACTGCTGTCCAGGCCGAACTGGCTGGCCGGAACACTGACTGGGCCGTGGCAGAGTTGCGCGTGACCGATCTCATCGGTGAAGGCGATGTTGTCCTGGTCAGCTCCCCACGGAAGGATGGTCTGCTCCGACGAGGTGCTGTACATCGGGTGGAAGGCGTAGGGAATGGCGTTGCAGCTCGTCCCCGTCGGGTCGTACTGAATGTGCGCAAACCCATTTGCCTTGCTCGCCGTCATCGACCCGGTCTGGCCGCTCGTCTTGTCCTTGATGATGGTCTGCAGCCCGCCTGGCGTGTCGTGAACCGTGACCGCGAGATTGTCACCTGAGTTCATGAAGAGATCCTTGGCGGGATCGGGGGTGAAGGTGCCGGCCGTCGTCGCATCAAGCGGATTCGCCGGCCCGGTTGCCTTGCCGTTGAGCGTGAGGAACGCGAAGTTGATGGTTTCAATGCCCACCTTGGCGGCGCAGGTTGAGTTTTGCAGCGTTCCAGTGACCGGGTCCTCGAGCAGGCTGTCGATGTTCAAGGCCGCGCACCACTTGGTGGGATCGCAGGAACCGGTACCGACGGCGATCTGCCATGCCGGCCACTGAATCCACCCCGGCGGGTAGAACTGCAGCTCCATGAATGCTGCGCCCGGGTGCTTCGGGGAGACTGTCGGATCGACGATGTTGGAGTCGCTGTCGGGCTTGCAGGTCGAGACCTGCTCGGGGTACGACGTGGTGTCGCACAACGTCATGCCATACCAGGACCCGCTGTTCAGCTCGAATGTATAGGACTTGCCGGGCTGGTTCGGGTTCGTGACCGGCGGATTGGACGGGAGGGTGAGCTGAGACTGGAACTGATTTCCAGCCCCGGGCTGATCGGAGAAGAAGTGCACCCCGGGCTCGTCGTGGCCGACATAGTGGTCGTAGCCGAAGACCTCGGCTGAGTTGCCCACCTCGGTACAGAGCCCGGAGCTGTTGTAGCAGCTGATGTGCGCGTGCTGCTGCGGGGACGCGGCCTCGACGCTGGCCGGCAAGACGCTCATGCCCGCCACCGGAAGCGCCGCAGCGAGCGCCAGCGCTCCCCACAAAGCCCTCGATTTCACCTGTCTCACAGCGGGCCCTCCATGGGGACCCCCGATATTCATGCCATCAGGACTGGATGGCCGGCGGTCCCTGACTTATGAGGGGCCAAACAGTAACACCGGCGTACCCCTTAAATGGGACGCAGGATGAGGCCCTCTCGGTGGCTCCGTACCGGCCGAACGAGGTCCGTCTCCGCGACGTCGGGAGTCGAGCACCAGGTTCAGGAGGAGGGTGGTTGCGGCGGTCGGATTCGAACCGACGACCTTCGGGTTATGAGCCCGACGAGCTTCCACTGCTCCACGCCGCTCTCAGAGGATACCGCACGCGGCACCGCCTCCCCGGCGCGGCCGGCTGTCAGTGAGGGGTCGGCGTCGGGGTCGGCCTGGGCGTTGGCGTGGGCGTCGGAGTGGCTGCAGGACTGTGACTCGGGCTGGGGCTCGGCGACCCGGTCGGCTTGGCTGTCGGCGACGGTTTGACGGTCGGCGACGCCAGCGGTCTGAAGGTCGGTATGGGCACCAACACACCGCCGGCCGAGGGATGGGCTCCTCCCGGCGGAACGATGACGTAGAGCTGCTCGCCCGGGAAGATGTAGCCAAGCTGGCGCGCCTGCTGTTCGAGCCAGGCGACGGTCTGAGCGTCGGCAATCTCCCGTTCGCGATCGGAGATCTGCTGGGTCAGCGCCACGTTCTGGGCGGAGAGCGCGCTCACCTGGGCGTCGAGATGACGCGTCTGGGCGACCTGTCCATACACGGCAAATGCAACCAGGCCGCAGACCCCCGCGATGAGCACGACTGCGATCCGGCGCAGCGTGATCGGGCTTTCGGTGCTTGGACGTGGAGTGGAACGGATGGCACGATCCTTCTTCCCGGCGCTGGTGAGACGAATGCAGCGATGTGACGCCGGGGTGCCGCGATAGGATGCGGCCCACGGCCGGTTTTGACAAGGGACCTTCGGTCTAAGTCAGGGCTCGGTCGCCGCCCAGCGCGCCTGCCAGTCCGAATCGTCGAGGTCGTGCAGGTCGACGCCGTCTTCGCGGGCTCGAGCCTCGAGCGCACGGAACCGCGACGCGAAGCTCATCGCTCGCCCCCTCAGTGCCTCCTCGGGATTGACGCGCAGCCGTCGAGCCAGTGCCACCGCCGCGAAGAGCAGGTCGCCGATCGCCGCCTCGGGATCTCCGGCCTCGGCCGCCCAGTCCTCACCGCGCTCCGCCTCGACCAGGCCGGCGGCAACGTGGTCCACTCGTTCGAGCGCAATGCGAACGGCGTCGAGCGCGACCGGGACGGTCGGTGTCTCGTCGAAACCGACGCGCGCCGGACGCTTCTGGACTCCCTGCGCATGCGCCAGCGCGGGCATCGCAGCCGGCACGCCGTCGAGCAGCGACAGACGCTCGCGCTTTTCGGCGGTCTTGAGCTTCTCCCAGTTGACGACGACGCCCGCCGGTCCGTCGACGGTGACATCGCCGAACACATGCGGATGACGGTGGATCATCTTGGCGCGCACCTCGTCGGCGACATCGCCGATGTCGAAGCCGCCGTCCTCCTCCATCGCGATCGCGCTGTGCATGAGCACCTGGAGGAGCAGGTCACCGAGCTCCTCGCGCAGTGTTCCCGGCTCGTTCTTGTCGATCGCCTCGAGGACCTCGTAGGTCTCCTCGAGCAGATACGGGCGAAGACTGCGATGGGTCTGCTCGCGGTCCCACGGGCAGCCACCCGGTGCCCGGAGACGCTCGACCACCTCGTTGAGCGCTCGCAGCGACTGCACCGCCTCGTCACGCATGCGCGTTCTGCGCTCCTACCGGAACGCGACTCTGCGCGCGCACCAGCCGGCCCAGCTCGCGGAGCACCGGCGTGAGAGTCGTCTGCCACGCATCGCCAACATGCAGCTGCGACGGCGTGGCGCTGATCCCGCGGAACTGCGCGGCAACGCTCTGCAGGTCGAGTCCGTGGTCGAGGGTGAGACGGATGACGACACCGCGACCGCGCTCGGTCTCGACGCCGAGCGCGCCTGCGGCGGCTGCGAGCAGCCGGACTCGCAGCGAGTCGATCAGCGCCGAGGTCGGCGCGGGCATCGGGCCGAATCGATCGACGAGCCCGCGTGCACGCTGATCCAGCTCCTGCTCGCTGACGCACGCGGCGAGCTCCTGGTAGCACCGCAGGCGGAGGCGTTCGTCGGACACGTAGTCGGCGGGAAGGAATGCTGCAATCGGGAGCGTCACGGTCACCTGTGCAGGCGATTCCACCAGCGGCTTGCCCTGCAGGGAGGTCACCGCGTCGGCGAGCAGGTGGTTGTAGAGCTCGAGCCCGACGGCCGCGATCTCGCCATGCTGCTCCTCACCGAGCAGGTTGCCCGCACCGCGGATCTCCAGGTCGCGCATCGCCAGCTTGAACCCCGCGCCGAGGTCCTGCAGGTCGCCGATGACGTCGAGCCGCTTGTCGGCCTTCTCGGTGAGCGACCGTGCGGGCGGGTACATCATGTAGGCGTAAGCGCGCTGGCCAGCACGCCCAACACGGCCGCGCAACTGATACAGCTGCGCGAGGCCCAGCCGGTGCGCGTCATCGATGACGATGGTATTCGCGTTGGGGATGTCGAGCCCGGACTCGATGATGGTCGTGCACAGCAGCACATCGATCTCGCCGTCGCCGAAGCGGCGCATCACCGACGCCAGCATCCCCTCGGGCATCTGACCATGCGCGACCTCGATGCGCGCCTCGGGCACCAGCGCGCGAAGCCGATCCGCGACCGCCTCGATGCCCGCAACCCGGTTGTGCAGGAAGAAGCACTGGCCGCCGCGCGCAAGCTCGCGGGTGATCACCTCGCGGATCAGCGAGTCCTCGCGCGCGGTCACGTACGTCTTGATCGGCTGGCGCTCCTCGGGCGGCGTCTGGATGACCGAGAGATCGCGGATTCCCGCGAGCGACATGTGCAGCGTGCGCGGGATCGGCGTCGCCGAAAGCGAGAGCACATCGACGGCAACGCGAAGCTCCTTGAACCGCTCCTTCTGGAGCACGCCGAATCGCTGTTCCTCATCGATCACCACGAGCCCCAGGTTCTTGAACTCCACGTCCTTCTGGAGCAGCCGGTGCGTGCCGACCACGATGTCGACGGCGCCGCTGCGCAAACCTGCGAGCGTGCGCGCGATCTCCTCGTCGCTCACGAACCTCGAGAGTTGTCGCACGGTGACCGGGAATGCCGCAAGCCGCTCCGTGAAGGTGATGAAGTGCTGCTGGCAGAGCACCGTGGTGGGCACGAGCATCGCCACCTGGCGGCCTTCGATCGCTGCCTTGAACGCCGCGCGAATTGCGAGCTCGGTCTTGCCGAATCCGACGTCGCCGCAGACCACGCGGTCCATGGGTCGCGACGCCTCCATGTCGCGTTTGATCTCCTCGAGCACGAGCACCTGATCGGGCGTTTCCTGGTACGGGAATGAGCCCTCCAGCTCCTGCTGCCAGGCACCGTCGGGTGCGTAGGCATGGCCCTGCGCCTGCTCGCGGCGCGAGTAGAGGCCGAGCAGCTCGCGTGCGACCTCCTCGGTGCGCTCCTTGACTCGCCGTCGCGTGCGCTCCCACTCGCCACTGCCGAGCCGTGAGAGCTTGGGGTGCGATTCGGCGCCGCCGACGTAGCGGTCGACGCGGTCGAGATGCTGGGTGGGAACGAAGAGTCGATCGCCTTCCGCGTACTCGAGGAGCATGTACTCGTGCACGGCGCCGCCGTCGTCGGTGACCGCGCGCATCTCGACGAATCGCGAGATGCCATGGTCGCGGTGCACCACCAGGTCGCCCGGAGCGAACTGGAGCACGAATGCCTCGCGCGCAGCGTTGCCGCTGGCAGCACGTCGTGAGCCGCGCGCCGACGTCGAGACAGCACGGCGCGAGCCTCTCGCCAGCACGGAACGGCGTCGCTTGACGGCGCCGAACAGCTCGGCGTCGGTGTACACGTGCACCGACCCGTCGCCAACCGCGAATCCCTGGGTGAGGTCGGCGGATGCGACCACGATCGCGCCCGCGGGTAGTGCGGTCGTCGCAGCCGCGAAGTCGCTCGCATCGACGGTGTCGGCGCCATGTTCGGCCGCCAGCTCCTCGACGCGATGCTGCTGACGGGACACGACCAGCACGCTGCCCTGCTCGTCGCGCTCGTGGAGCGCCTCGCGCACGAAGGCGTCGAAGCGACCGACGTAGCTGTCCACCCCGCGCCACCCGAGGTCAGCGGCGGGCACGGCACCGTTGGACGCCTCGCGCACCAGCTCGAATGACGTATGACGATCCAGCGCCTTGAACAGGCTGTCGACGTCGACGAGGCCCGCCGACGCACCGTGGGGCAGCTCGCCCCGGGCCTCCTCCTGGAGACGTAGACCCTCGATCTCCTCAGCGTGGCGCTCCGCCGCGGCGATCAGACGCTCACGGCCACCGTCGAGCAGGACGATCGGGTTGTCGAGGTGGTCGAGCAGTGTCGACGGCGGCTCGTCACCGAGGTACGGGAAGAAGAGGTCGAGCCCCTCCTCGTACACGCCCGACGCGAGCAACTCGCGATCGCTCTCCCACTGCTCGCGCACGTCGTCGCGGAGCGCGGTGGAGTCGAGGCGGCCGACCGACTCGAGTGCACGGGCCACGGAATCACGGCTGAGGTCGAGCTCGCGCGCCGGCCAGACCTGTGCGGATTCGAGCTTCGCGATCGACTCCTGGGTCGCCGGGTCGAAGGCTCGCAGGTCCTCGACGTCATCCCCGAACCACTCGGCTCGCCAGGGTCGCGCGCGATCCACGCCGAACACGTCGACGATCCCGCCACGTACCGCAAAGTCGCCCGGGACGGAGACGGCGCTCTCGCGCCGGTAGCCGAGTTCCACAAGGCGCGCGATCAGCACATCGCGGGGCAGCCGCACACCACGCTTCACCTCGGTGAGCCCCGCCTCGACGACGCCGCGCGACAGCGTCGGCCGGAGGAGCCCGCGAGGTGAGGCCACAACCAGGAGCGGCTCGGCGCCTGCGTGCAGCCGCATGAGCGTCGCCAGCCGCGCGCGCGTCACCTCTTCCGACGGTGGCACCCTGTCAAACGGCGGCGTGTCGCCGGCGGGAAAGATCGCGGCGCCGGTCCCACCGTCCCAGACGAGCGAGTCCGAATAGACCCGCTCGGACTCCGCGGCGACGACGAGCACCGTCCGCGCCGTCGTCTCGCGCAGCCACCAGGCGAGCAGGCTCACCGCACCCGAGGGAACTCCTGCGACGATCCCGCCACGAGCCTTGCCGAACTGGGCAAGCTCGGGCAGCCGGTCGAGGCGTTCCCGCAGCGTAGCGGCGGCCACCGCGGTCGAGGTGCGGCGGGAATCAGTCCGTGCCGGCACGGTTCCAGAAGTTCATGGCCGCCGCCACCCCGTCGCGCATGATCGCCACGGCCATGGTTGCGGCGCGCTCGACCGCAGCGTCTGCCGCGGGGCGCTCCTCGGGGAGGAACGGATCGAGCACGTGCTCGATCAGGTCGTTGCTGTCGCCGGCCCTGCCGATCCCGATGCGGATTCGGGGAAACGCGTCGGTGCGCCAGGAGTCGATGAGCGACTGCACGCCGCGATGGCCTGCCGCGCTGCCTCCGAGCTTGATCTTCACGCGGCCCAGCGGAAAGTCCGCCTCGTCGTGGATGACGATGACGTCCCCGGGAGGCGTGCCGTGCTTGCTGGTGAGCTGCGCGGCAGCCTTGCCACTGAGGTTCATGAAGGTATGCGGACGAGCGGTGAGGACGTCATAGCCCTCAATGGTTCCCTCTCTCACGCGTGCCAATCCTTCGCGCCGCTCGCGGCCGAATTTACCGCGCCGCTCGAGCTCGTCAAGGCACATCCAGCCGACATTGTGCCGGGTCCGCGAATATTCGCCTCCCGGGTTGCCGAGACCGATGATCAACTGGGTCACGCGGACCCTGCATCGGCGGTCTGGAGATCGGGGATGTCGGCGTCGGGGAGCAGTGCGCGGGTGGCGGCGGTCATGGTGGCCGCCTGATCCGGGAGCGCATGGTCGTGCCCCAGGCAGTGGAGCAGACCGTGGACGGCGAGGAGGCGGAGCTCAGCCGCTCCGTCGGCGGCCTGGCTCATCGCGCGCTCCACGGAGATCGCCACGTCGCCGACTCGGTCGCGTTCGTCAGCCGGGAACGCGAGCACGTCGGTGGGGGCGTCGACGCCGAGGAAGCGCTCGTTGAGATCCTGCAGCTCCGCATCGCCGGTCAGGCGGACGGACAGGCTCGACCGGGGG
>CABECQ010000070.1_pt1 | contig 17225 bp, 24 predicted proteins | sample 3132861 | NCBI WGS metagenome assembly CABECQ01 (sample SAMEA5534327, study PRJEB31848) | metagenome | biome: tundra; feature: field; material: soil | place: USA | collected 2013-05 | depth 0.15 m | reverse complement strand
CTGCAGGCGCGCCTGGAGGACCTGCGCGCCTCCCGGCAGCGGCTGGTGGCCGCCCAGGACAACGAGCGACGGCGACTAGAACGCAACCTCCATGACGGCGCCCAGCAATACCTGGTGGCCATCAAGGTGAAGCTGGGACTCGTGGGGATCCTCGCGACCAAGGACCCTGAGAAAGCCAGGGCAACGGTGGTCGCACTCAAGCTCGACGCAGACGAAGCGCTCGAGAATCTGCGCGATCTCGCCCGCGGTATTTATCCGCCGTTGTTGGCCGACAAGGGGCTCGCAGCGGCACTGGAGTCGCACGCGCGAAAGGCGACCGTCCCAGTACACGTGCGTGCCGACGGCATCGCTCGATATCCGCAGGAGACCGAGGCGGCGCTGTACTTCTGCACGCTGGAAGCACTCCAGAACGTGCAGAAGTATGCGCGAGCCTCGGGCGCCACGGTGCAGTTGCGCGAGGACGGCGAGCAGCTGACCATCGAGGTTGTCGATGACGGCCGCGGGTTCGACATGACCGCGATCAAACGCGGTGCCGGATTGACCAACATGGAGGATCGGCTCGACGCTCTCGGAGGCGCGCTGCAGATCCACTCAAGGCCGGGCTACGGAACGACCCTCCGGGCCACCGTCCCGATCCTCCACGCCGTGAGCGCGGGGGCCGCTAAATAGGTCTAGCGCCCTCAGTCGCCGGTCGGCACGATGCCAGCACCCTCAACCATGAGGATCACGGTGCGCTCCGGAGCCCGCGGGCGATGCCTCACCCCTTTGGGCACGCTGAGGCCATGTCTCTCCGCGAGCTCGACGGTGCGGTCTTCGAGATCGATGAAGAGGCGTCCCTCGACGACGTAGAAGAACTCATCCTCATCGTCGTGTTTATGCCAGACGTATTCGCCCTGCACTACTCCGAGGCGCATCACGCAGTCGTTGATGCGGCACAGCGTCTGGTTGTACCAGGGGTGCGTGTTGGCATCGACAAGCGCCTGCACGTCGATGAGCTCGAGCGGCGCAAAGCGGACATCCAGATGCGTGTCGAACGGGCTCTCGGTTTCCACTATGACCTCCATATCTGATGACTGGCGAATCAGTGCTGGTGTCTTCGGACGTCACTCATGACTGACATTTCTCTCATATGCCATTAGGGCTGGTTCACCGGAACGACCACTGCGGCGCAGGTAGATGGCAATTGCGATCGAGGTCAGCGCTGCCCAGGCGCACCACAGTGAGGTGAAACCCGTGAAGGTGATCCAGCCGAGAGCGATTACCGCACTCAGGTTCGCAAGGCCAAGCAGGACCAGCCATTTGTTGCTCGCCACCAGACACGCGCCGCACGTGGCGACGATGTAGAGGGCGACGAGGATATCGGCGTAGCTGATGTCTGCTGTGTACGCGATGTGTGACCCGTCGACGGCGGCGCCGACCGGACCTCGAACGACTGCCGCGAGGAGCGCGACACTGCTGACCGTGCCAACGACGAGGAACGCCTTCATCCACTGGCGTCGATGAACCTTGGGTTCAACGCCGAGCATGGCGAACGGCACCCAGAAGGGCAGCACGAAGGCGATGGCCAGGAAAACATAGATGGCGGCATGCTCGACTGGCCACGAAACCTGCCCGCGTAGCCCCCACCAGACGAACGCCTCGTCGATCTCATGAACCGCGAGCAGCAGCGGAGTCGCCGCCAGCGCTATCTGGTGGGGCTTGCGGACGTGGCGGAGCGCATCGATGCCGACCACACCCACCACGACACCGGTACAGAGATCGGCCTCAGCAGAGAAGCACACGACGCCCGGCTCTCCCGCTCATGCACCCGCAGCCTACGCGTTCTCTGCTGGCCCGGGCTCCACATACTGCATGCCACGGCCCCGGTCCAAACCCTCGTATTGGCCGCGAGCTGAAGCCACAATGCGCCCATACTCGGACTCATCGCGATGGTCTCCATGTCCGCAAGATTCGACTTCGTCGTGGACCAGCAGGCCAAGAGTTGGCTCGGTCAGCACCCAGAGGCGTCACGCCTGTTCATCGCGTTCAAGTCCTCTCGGGCCTGCTGTTCAGGCGTGCGAGTCTGCGACGTCCGGATTCGCGTCGACGTCGCGTCGTCGCACCGTCGAAATGGCGACGCGTCTTGGCGACCGCTCGGCCAAGTCGAGGGCCGCGATGTGTTCATTGATTCTCGTCTCGTCGAGCGCATGCCACGGCAGCTGCCACTGACCGGTCGCGGAATCGGCCCATTCCGCCACCTCGATCTCGACCTTACCGGCGAGCAATGGGCTGAGGTCCTCTACCCCATCTGACTCGACCGGCACTCCGTCTTAGCCCGCCCGAGGTCGACCTGAGACTTCCTCACGTCGGCGACCACGTTTTCGCAGTCTGCGTCGATGCCCGTAGCAATTGCCGTAACAACAGAACCGGCATGCAGATGCCGTCCGTGATCTGCCACGTGGTTGAAAGCGATCAGGACCCGAACTCGAAGACGGCGAAGCCGCCGATGCAGAGCCACGCGACAGCGGCGCCCACGATCCAGATCGCGGTGCGGTGCCTGGTGTCGAACGGTCGCAAGCGGCGTCTCCGAAGATACCTCTGTCGGACCTCGAGGGTGTCAATCCCCGATGGCGGTACCACTAAAGGTCGCTCGTGAGTGCCATCCAGCCAGATTGCCTGCTAGGGCGTAACAAGCTCAGCAGCACCAACATCAGAAGGCTGTAGAAGTCTGCCCACCGTTGTGCCGGAAGAACTCGATGTGACAATCGGAGCACCGGAAGACCAGACGTAAGCCGATCCTCCCGAGAACGCTGGAACTCGAGCGCCCGCAGGTTGGACATGCGGCCTTCGCCTGCATCAGCGGTGCGGGGACTGCCTTGATAGCGAGCACGGCCCGCTGGTATCGGCGGCTCACGGCGAGTCTCGCGCGACCCACGCCTGGCTGGCTCGGAGCCCGACAACAGCGGCCATGCTAGTAGTAGTGACGCCGGCCGCCGACCGCGTGCCCGGCCATCCCCAGGAGTTCCAGAAAGACCCCAATGACCACCAGGATGATCCCCAACGTCAAGAGGATCGGAATGGCGGCGATCAACCCGATGATCAGCAGAACAACGCCGAGAACGATCATGAGCCCCTTTTTGTGGTCGGATCGGTCTGCGTCGATCCATGGATTGGTAACTGAGGTGTGGGCGCCTCAGCTGAAGCCGAGATCCTCACCCTAGGCGTGCTCCCGTAAGAAAGGCCGTAACAAAGTCGGCGGCGTTTCTCCCTGATTCCGCGCTGTCTCGTAGCGCAGGTCGTCGGTCCATTCTCAGGGGTTAGTTGCACGCTGGGGTACACCAGATTGACGTTACCCACACAACCGATCTCGAGGGGACCTGCCGCCTCAACGGTCGGCTCGAGTGTCCCTGCTGCGCGGGCGGACTACCTGGTTCCCTCGACGGCGTCATCAGCGTCTTGTCGCGGCGAGGGTCGGATGGGACGCTCCCGCCAATTACCCATCAACCAGCAGACCCTTTATCGGGCCGAGCAGTCGCGACGAACGGCGTGAAACAGAAGGAAGGGGGCGAAGCGCGGTGGCATAAGGGGGTGCGGAACTCAGCGACCGTCGCCATTGTGTCTCGATGACCTCAAGTGGGTCTCGGCCTTTGCAGTCCTTACCCAGGTGTTCACTCCACAGCCGCTCGCGAACACTCCGAGCCAATACTCCGTCGTCGGTGACGAGATTGACCTCGGTGTCGTTGAACAGCGAGTGTTCATTGAGATTCGCTGACCCAACGATCAACCACTCGTCGTCGATCACGCCCACCTTCGCGTGGACGTACACGGGGGGTTGTTTGCGGCCAGGTGGACCGATCGTGCTCACAAGCAGACGCCCGTGATGATCCGCCTGCTTGAGCACGCTCAGCTGACCTCGCGTGTCGTCCTTGCCGTTGTTGGGCCGTTGTGGAAGGACAAGACAGACCCGGAAGTCGTCCGTCGGTGGCCGAAGCAACTTCTCGCGTAGCACCGCGACAAGTTCGACGCTCCAGAGGAACTGATTCTCCAAGTAGATGAGGCGGCTGGATCGCTGCAGCGCTCCAATGTACGAATCGAGAATGCTGAAGTCGCCCCGAGGGAGGGCCGGGTATGTGTGCTCGGGAACGGTCCGAACCATCTGCACCCGGCTGTGGCCCGTCGTCGCCGGCACAGCGACCGCAGCCAATCGCTCACCGGTTGTCGCTTCCCAGCGCATCGCGAAATGCGACGTGACATCCGCAACTGTGGGCCCGGTGAGGCGGGCAGCGACATCATGCCAGCCCAAGCCTTTGGCGTTGAGGTGCGGCGCGCCGTCGAACCGGTCACCACCGAGATCGGTGAGGTCGATGCCGCCCACGAACGCCACCATGCCGTCGACGATGACCAGTTTCTCGTGATGACAATGCATCGGGCGGTTGCGGTGGTCCAGGGCGCCACGGATGGCAGTTCCGCGCAGGAGTGCTTCCATCAAGTGTCGCGCCTCTGCGCGTGACGGATGCATGACCGGGGCCGGAGCGCCGGCCCAGACGAGTACCCGGGTCTCGACCCGAGTCGCCGCATCGGCGAGGAGATCCCGCAAGGTCACGACCGTCGGCGTGCGCTCGACAGCGAAGTCAGGGGCGATAGTCCAACCAGCAACGTGCACAAACGATTGAGCGCCCCGCACCGCGGCTGCGATAGCGGGGAGCGCCGCGGCGCCGTCCACATATACCTGAAGGTGATTACCCTCACGGGCCGGCCGCCGGCTCGCCCAACCTCGGTCGTCGCCACGAAATGCCTGGTCCCAGTCGATACGCGCCAAGCGCCTGTGGTGATGGTTGCGGTTGGCACGCTCGATGACCCCGCCAATCCGCGCGTCAACGCCGTCCGCCAGATCAGAAATCACTCTCCGCCCCAGCCGCTCCACTCGAGGTCGGGCTCCATTTCTGGGCCATGATGGCGCATTCCCCATCTGGTGAGTGCGAGGGTCCGATGCGATTCATTGCCCGGCCCGGCCGGCCGGGCCGGCGGTGCTCGTGCCATGCTGCGGCATGCTCAGATGCGGGCGAGAAAACTTACCCGACCTCCGCGCGTCCCGTCGGCGTGGTCGAGGACCTGGATGGCCGGCGGTTGATCTGGGACGTTCAACGGCTGCGGGCACCCTCGCGGCGCGCAGAACGCCTGGCAAATACCGGTTGCGTGAGCCGTCCCAGCGAGAGACTCAAACACGTCCAAGCGAGTCCAACCAGGAAACCGCCGATCACATCGCTAGGCCAGTGGGCACCCACGTAGATGCGGCTGAGCGCGGCACTCACTACGAGCACCACAGCCAGGGCCCAGCACGCGACGTAGAGCGGCCGGGGCAGATGACGAGCCAGGAGGACCATGGCGAGCACGCTCAGCCACAGAAAGAAGCCAACGTGCCCGCTGGGATAGCTGAAGCCGATGAGATTGGAGGTCGTGTGCGCGACACCGGTGGGTCGCGGCCGTCGGATGATGATGTTGACGATGTTGTATAGGGCAGCGTAAATCGCCGAGAACGCCACAAACGGCGTGGCGGGGCGACGAAGTACGAAGGTTATAACGATGACGGCGGCGCCGACGCCGACGCCGACGAATCCAGCGAAGGCTGACACGAACACGTTGAACCAATCCAGAGGTCCCACCTGGACCGACTGCACGTCCACCTCGACTGGACGGTCGAAGAAGAAGGGCGCCGGGTGGATGGCGACGAGCACCGAGAGAACAGCAAAGAGCACCCCGGCCACCAGCGCAATGGACATAAAGACCCAGTCGATGTCGCCGGTGAAGCGATGCAGCCGTGAATGTGGGGTCGCAGTCATCGCAAGGGATTGTGCCCAGCCCAATCTCGATCGGAGGACGCATTATTTAACATCTTTGCCATGTTGGTAGCGAGGGGCACGTCCCAGTGAGGATCGGCGTCGGCGAATCCGCGGTGGAGGACGGGGCTGCGCAGGAGATCCGGGCGGGCGCACCCGGCGCTGCTGAACGTCGATGGCTGGGACCCCTGGCGCTGATTGGGTTTGTGCTCTTTGGCGTCGTCACTGCTCTCGTTCTCAGCGGCGTCACGCGAGCTGGGTTCGATATCCCGGTCGAGCGCGCCGTTCAGCAGGTGCCCTGGGGCCCGATCACCTATTGGATGACCCTGACCAACGTCACGGGCGGCCCGATCCAGGACCTGTTTGGCGCCGCGGTCGTCGCGGTGCTGTTCGTGCTGGACCGCCGGGCGGGTTGGTTGATGGCGCTCGGTGCGATCGGCAGTCTCATCGGCGAGATCGTCAAGGTGTCCGTTGAGCGTCAGCGCCCAACGGAGGACCTGGTCACGATTCTCAACCCATCGAGTGGCTACAGCTATCCGAGTGGCCATGCTCTCTACTTCACGTGGCTGTCATTCATGCTGGCGACGGCAATCTCGCCGCACGTGGGCCCGCGCTGGCGCCGAATCGTATGGGTTATTGCCGGACTCGTGATCTTGCTTGCCTGCTTAGGTCGCGTGTGGGCGGGTGCGCATTGGCCGACAGACGTCATCGGCGGGTTTTTCCTTAGTCTTGGTTGGTGCGCGTTCATTCTCTGGGTTCCCGAGCGTTGGTTGCCCACGCCAAGTCGGCGCTGGATTCCCAAAAGACGGGCGTCGTCAGACCGTCCGCTGTAACACAGCGCTACTGGACAGGGAGCCACGTCCTGAGTCGTCAGCCCCGCGGCGAGTGCTAAGTCGGTTTCGTCACGACGGGCCGTCAGGGAGCAAGCGCAGACCTGACAGCCTCTCCGTGCTTTATCAACGTCCGCTCGCCGCGTCGGTTTGCCCCCCGCCCTCCACGGCGATCGCTCTGGTGCGTGCAGATGACACGACCGGTCACGCTGTCCCGCATCAACCACCCGTCCTCCTTAGCCACCTAGTCCGGAGACCTTCTTCTCCAGCTTTTTCAAACGTCGTTACGGCCTCCTAGAGGTGGCGTGGTCACCATGACAGCCGTCGATGGGACGGCGTCGTGGTCAATCGGCGTGAATGAATGCCACCCGACGTAGCTGAGGTACTGCGGACTCGCCTGTGTCGGGCCAATGGTGGGCTAATCGGCGTTGACGACGGCATCAACGGTCGGCTAGTTTGTCCCCTACTGCCTGCGCGGCACCCTTAGCATTATCGACGGCGCCTTCAGCGGTCTTCTCGACCTTTCCTTGGGCGTTCTGAACCTTGCCCTCGGTTTCCCTGTCCGCGTCGCCGGTGACCTTGCCTTGAAGCTCCTTCGCCGTGCCGACGAATTGATCTTCCTGTCCACCCATGTCTGGTCCTCCATTGCGGGACAACCTCTACCTGTGGGCCACGAAGGATGCCCCATGTGGGTCACGTGATTTCAGCCTGCGGACGCTGCCGCAACAAATACAGCAACAGCAGGTGTGGCCCTCGGGGCGCGACCCGGCGTTGTTTGGTCGAGCTTTCCAAGAAAGCGCTCTCACTATCGCGGGACTGTTGACTAGACTCCACGTCATGCCGGATCCTGCCGCTGATATTGCGAGAGGCAAGGAAAGCGGCCGGCGATGGGCACTCGACGAAGCACGGCGATCAGAAATCGACCAGCTTCGCTACATGTATGAGCAGCAGGCGCCAAGCGAGGCAGGTGAGCAAATGAGCCACCGGGACCGGTGCCTCACGATCGCCGATGAGATCGGCTCGACCGCTGCGACGAAATGGCAGACGCTCTGGAGCGGCGACTGGCGGGAACGCCGCGATCGGTTCTGGCGGGCGGGGTTCGTGGAAGGCGCAGTCGAGGTCCGCGGAAAGCGGAACAGACCCTAGGAGACACGCGGCCTTATTGAATTAAGGTGTTCCCGGTAGCCCGGGTTCAGGACCGTCGGGTCGTGTAGATGCGGAGCCCCCGGGATCAGGCGGGTGATCGCAATCCCCAGCTACACTGAGGTGCCATGCCAGATAACCCGGGTGAGCGCGAGCGCGGTAAGGAGCGCGGGCGGCAATGGGCGCCCGAGCATGCGAAGCAGACGGAACTGGACAAGCTTCGCGACATGTACGAAAAGCAAGGACTGGGGCCCGCCGACCTGCCAACGAGGGGCTCAGACCGGTGCTATGTCATCGCTCAGGAGATTGGTGCGCCCGACGTTGGTACGCCCGACGTTGCGACGTGGCCGACACTCTCGAGCGAATGGCAGGGGAACCAGGATCCGACCTGGCGGGCTGGGTTCGTGGAAGGGGCGCTTGACGTGCACGAAGGTCGCATCGAACCCTAAGAGACAGCCGGCCCGACATCCGTCGTGCTATGGGTTGGGACCGGGAGCAGTACGGGCCTGAGGAGGGAGCCAACGATCGTTCTCCTCGTCAGGTCATCGGGCTAGCTTCGCCCCAGGGTAACGGCGCCATCGAGGCGCTGGTATGCCGATTCCCAAAACCCCAACCTCGCTCGGAATCGGTCAGCTTGTGCGACAACCACCGGGACATTGGTCAGCTCGACCTCGCGTCGCGCCTGGGTTGATTGATCAGCCATGAGTTGCTGAATACGCTCGAGGACTGCCTCCTCCATGGCCAGGATCTCGGTGTAGATATTCCTCCAGAACAGCGCCTGTTCGAGGGAGGCGGTGACGGGATCAGCCTCCCCGTCCATACCGAGTGAGTTGTCTCCACCCCTGATCGCGGCGACAATATCGGGTCTGTCCTGTCGACCGGCTTCGGGATTCATCGTCTCCTGATACACCGACCGGCATAAGAAGATCAGCAACAGCTTCCGTATAGTCACGACCATGGGGGCAGGACGCTCAGACAAACCAGTGACGCGGCCGCTGGAGGGAGAGAACATCGAAACGAAGCACTGGGAAGACGCGCGCCATTGGATGAGCATCTACGACGATCTCATTCGTTTCAAGCTCGGCCTCCTTGAACGGGTCCAACGCGAGTTGCCCAGACTGCATCCGGTCGCGCAGCGCGCCGCCGGCGAGGACGTCACCTTCATCGAGGCCCAGATGGCTGGGTACCACGCCCGGCTGGACTTGTGGTACCAAAGGGTCTGGCAGCTCCACGGCCTGTGGCTTGATCCGGATGGTCATGTGGTGCGTCACAAGGGGAAGGACGCTGTGCTCACCCCTCGAGAGTTCGAACTCCTGCAATTCCTCTTGGACCATCCCCACCGCTTCTACACCGCGTCACAGATCACAGGTCTCGCCTGGGCGGACTCTGCGCTGTTTCCGGAGGAGGTCCGCAACTACGTGCTTCGGGTGAGGAAAATCCTGGCCCGGCTGGAGATTCCGTGTGACTTGGTCAACCGGCCCGGCCGTGGATACTCATTGACGTTTCGGAATACGGATTAGCGGGGGCCGATCGCGCATCCACCCGACGGCCAACTATCCGGTGTACCGCCCGATCATGACCGACTTCGTGGCCGCCCCCACGAGGACGTCCACGTCGTGCTGCACGAGGGCCGCCAAGAAGGCGTCAACCTCATCGGCGTTCGTGCAGCCCTGACACCCCTGGACCTCGCCTTCGCGAGTGCGAAGCACGACACCGATGCTGGCGCGGCCAGGATGGACCTCGACCTGGCGAAGGTCGACATACAGGAACTCCCGGTGAATATCTCTATTGTGCCTGCCGAAGAGAACCGACCGTGCGGTCATGTCAAACGCAACGCTGGCGGGCGTCGCGGTCAGCGTACCCAGCTTCCAGTGCAGGACCACCGGATACTCGGTTGGCACATCCGCAGCGACCGATCCAGGTGACGGATCCGTGATCGCTTGGGACTCGCCACCATCGCACCGCTGACCGGTGGCAGTGCTGTGCCTGGCACCGCCAGCCAGGCGCGGCGACTCGGCTTCGATGTACCTCCACATCGACCCGTCCCAGCGTTGAGCCCCATCCGGACTCAGGACGGCGCCGGACACGCAGTCAATTGCAACCTGCGGAGCATTCGCTGGTTGCTCCCCTTGAGTTGCCAGGACGCGCGGCGACTGAAGCTCAGGGTGGTCAGATTGTGTCGGGCGCTGGTCCATGGTTCGCCTCACTGGGGGGCACCCTTAAGCTCGACGTCCGTTGTGGTCACGCCCTGCACTGAGTCGGTCCAGGGCGCGCTCGGGGACGTGTTGCCAGCTAGAGAGCCGCGGTCGCGTTGCTGCGCGCGGAAACCACGGCCGCGATCTTGACGATCACAACCGCCAGCAAAGCGTAGATGACCATCGCCAGTACGTCGGCCCAGATAATCAGGGACCCAGGGGCCGCATAGGTGGTTTTGAAGATGCCAGCGAACGGTGCGGCAAGGAAGGTCCCGACGGCAAAGACGAACGATGCGAAGCCCACGCTATTCGCCCCACTGGCGTGAAACACGAAGTCCAGCGCGAGGAACGCGAGGACAATGCCCGCAAGCAACCAGACAATCCCGACCGCCGGAGAAGTGCCCGACCAGGCGCGAGTGGAACTCCGCCTCACGGTGGCTCCGGTGACTGGGTCGGCAGTCGTCTGCGCCGTGCTCGTCACCCCCCGATAGTTCTGCCCATCGTTGGCAACAGCCTGGTCCTGTACTTGCATCTCGGTCACTTCTGACCTCCTTTGTTGACGCCCGACCCTGCCGCCTGTCAGCCTTGTGGCCACGGGTGATCTCGAGCGTGCTTCCGCCACCGTAACAATTACAGCAACAACGCTTCGGCGGTCGACACAGCTCCCCATGACCCACACTGGTCCTCGGCACCGTCGTGAACCGCTGCGTTCAGGTGTGCATCGCCCGGGACACGCGCAACCCCAACATACGCGCCCACCGCCCGGTGGGTGGTACCTGCATCGCGAGATTTGCGATGTCAGCCGCCGTGAACGGTTGTCGCTACGAGGAGGATCGCGGCAATGGTCATGACAGCGGTGGCGAGCCACCCGAACGTCCTGCTCAACCTGCCGCTGGTGTGCTCGCCCATCACTTTGCGGTCGGAACCGAGCAGAGTGATAAGGATCAGGAGCGGAGGCGCGACCAAGCCATTGATCACAGCCGTAGCGAACAGCGCCTTGATTGGATCGATGCCGACGAAGTTCATAGCTAATCCACCGAGCATTCCCAAGGCAAGGACGCTGTAGAAGAAGGGACGGTAGCGCGCTTTGTCAGCAAGTCCCCCACGAACCCCGAAGAACTCCTTCACCGCATACGCGCCCGAGGCGGCGAGTATCGGGATGGCGAGCAATCCCGTGCCGATGATGCCGACGGAGAACAACACAAAGGCAAACGGACCAGCAACCTGCTTGAGTGCCGCAGCGGCATCCTGAGCGGTTTGGATGTTGGTGATGCCATGGGCATTGAGGACCGCGGCGGTAGTCAGGATGATCGAGTACATCACGACTTGCGAGAAGGCCATCCCGACCACGACATCGCTCCGCGCGGCGCGGAGCTCCTTGCGCGTCATCCCACTGCGCTCTTCCTCCGTAGCGCCTCCCGCCGCCTTCATCTCGTCGACTTCGCTCGACGCCTGCCAGAAGAACAGGTACGGCGAGATCGTGGTGCCCAGGATGGCGACGAACGCCGTGATAAAGGATGTGCTGAAGTCGAAATGCGGGATGACGGTCGCCTTGAGGAGTTCGAGCAGCTGCGGATGGGCAATGAAAGCACCCACGACGTACGCGAACAGCGCAAGCGTCAGGAACTTGAAGAGCCGGAAGATCAGCGTATAGGTCACCCGGACTTGGAGGAACAGCAGCAGCGCAGTCACCGGAACCACCAGCCAGACAGCGGGGATCCCGCCCGTCTTGTGGCCGCCGCTCGTGAGCAGCTGTCCTGCGGCCGCCACCGCGCCTAGGTCAGCTCCGACATTGATGGTGTTGGCCACCAGCAGGGCGAGAATGGCAAGGCCCACCAACCATGTGGGGAACTTTCGACGGAGACTGGTCCCTAATCCGACCCCGGTATGGAGCGCGATGCGAGCGCACGATTCCTGGACGGCAACCATGAGCGGGAAGGTGAAGAGGGCGGTCCACAGGAATCCATAGCCGAACTGGCTCCCGACCTGCGAGTACGTTCCGATGCCGCTGGGATCGTCATCACTTGCGCCGGTGATCAGTCCCGGGCCAAGGATCTGCAGAAACCCGAAGGGGCCGCCTTGGGTGATGGCCCCGATCGTTGAGCGCCCAGCCACCGGCGTGCCGGTCGCCGCCTCGCCGGCCGTCTTGCCCTTGTGTACCTCGTCGGCGGGTGGCTCCGCGTCGGCGGATGTGCTCGCCAGTACGTTGACAATCGGGTCCGGTCTTTCATCCGGAGCTAGCACAGGCTTTCTATGAGTGCGGCGACCCTCGGGCATCAGCTCAATTCTCTGCTATCTCGGCGCGAACTCACCGCATCGACTGCGAGCTCGGGAGAAGGGGCTGTGTCTCAGATGTTGCAGTCCGCCGCGGGTGGCGCGAAACAGAGTGGTCTTGCAGGAATGGGCATCACTCAGGGAATACGTACTAGTCCCTGCAGGTGACTGATCCCCGCAAGTTGGAATCGGCTGCAATTGGATGGAAATGGCTGCACTCGAGAAGCTACTCACCAAGTAGAACAGCTCGCTTTCGAGCCAAATGATCACGGAAAGTGGCGAAACGGGTCCATTTTCGGCTGGGTACGCTGCCGCACCGACAACGTAGGTACGTGATGGTCACTGTTGCGCCAGGGGGTTACTGATCCGGCACCTTCTCGCGATGCCGGCAGACTCGAAAAGTCCCGGCCCTCCGGATGGGGAGCAGCGAAATGACGGCGCGGCTTCCCGTCCACCCGGGCACCATCAGGGTTCTTCTACCCCAACCGCGGCGGCGCCCCAGGACCTGCTTTCACCTGCTGGGCGTCGCCGCCTTTCGGTAATGGGTCAGTTTGAATGACCCGATCTCGGAGCCTCGTCCTTGATCTCGGTGTCGTAGACCAGGTGGCCACACGCGGCGCACTTGAGGACAGGTTGCGACCGAACCTCGTTGGTGGCCTCGTCCTCGGGGAAGCTCATTGGGATGAGCCGTTCGGAACCGCACTCAGGGCAGATCGACATCGCGAGGATCATCCTGCCGTGTCGGCCTCCCCTCGTCAGTACGGTCCCAGACGTCAATCCTCGGAGATAGTCACTGCGCCATGACAGGAATGCGCTGAATCCAATCCGGAGGGCGTGGCCGCTGATGACCGGCGCCTAGGATGCCGCGTGAACACAGAAGAGCCGGCCCGCGTGATGACCGGTCGTGTGATGACCACATGGTTTGGCTCGTCCAAGACCGCCGAGAAGGTCGCCGCGGTTACTGGACACGCCGATCCGAACAATTGGATCAGGGACAAGGTACAGGCGATCCTTCAGGAAAGCACGACCTCGCAGCTCGGCGCTACGCGCCGCGGGCTTCCTGCGTCGCACCGCTGACGGCGAGCTGATCCCGACGCCGCTGGTTGCGCCGGGCTGGGTCACCGCCCGCGGCGCCTGCCCTGATGACCGGGCACGACGCGCAAGGAGGCACTCGCATCCTGAAGCGCGCCGAAGAATAAGGTGCGCCAATGACGCTCTCTGGGCGGCGCACCCCTCCACCGCCGGTGGGAATTGATGCCTTTTGCAGGAAAGGTCATATTCCTGCTCAGAGCACTACACCACGCAACTCGCAGGCGCAAAGCGCCCTACGCATTCGCTCGCCTTGAACCCAACTTGCGCGTCCGTCGGGGAGACAGGACTCGAACCTGCGACCCTTGGTCGCCCAGACCAGCACTTATTTCCCGATGCGATACCCATTAGGCTTCCACCGCACTAGTAGCGGATTTCTAGCATGGTGCAACCGGCCTCCGTCCGGTATGGCCCGTGAGCCATGCCGACGGGCCGACATGCGTACTCGCCGGCGTGGAAGGTGCGGTTCAGGGTCAGGTCGGTGAGGTCACCCTCGAGCAGATAAACCTCTTCGATGTAGTCGTGTCGGATGACGCCTGCCTCGACAGTGTCCAGTCCGGGTTCCCATCGAGCCAGGCGGGTGAGGACCGGGCCGTCACCGGTGCTGAGGACCTTCTCCGTCACCCCGCGGACGCCAACCGCTGCGGCCCAAGCGACGTCGGCCGGGTCGAAGAACTCCCGCTCCTGCTTCACGGGCTTGAGTATGCTGGTACTCAGCCGCCGCTGTGGCTGAGTTCGGGGACGAACGCAGGCCCGTGACCGAACCCCGGTGACTGCAAGGTGGCTGTAGTGAACTCACGCCGTACCAACAGGAAGAGGACACGATGGTAGGTGTCGCCAGCCCGGGTCGCGAGGTGCCGTTCCCTGATCTTTCGGCGCCGGCCCTGCTCGTGATCGGGTACGCCGGGCGCAGTGAGGCCTCGGTCCGCAAGCACATCGAGGAGCTGGCGGCGATCGGTATCGCGCCTCCGCCGCAGGTGCCGATGGTCTACGACCTTGCTGCCGATCTCCTCACCACCGCGACGCGCCTGCCCGCGCCGGGACCACGGACCTCCGGTGAGGTCGAACCTGTGCTCGTGCGAGCAGCCGGCACTTGGCATTTGGCGCTTGGCTCAGACCACACCGACCGCGACCTCGAGGCGAGCGACGTCCGGAACTCCAAGGCGGCCTGTCCCAAGCCGGTCGCTCCTACTGTCATCCTCCTCGACGTCGACCCCGTCAGAGGTGGCCTCGACGCCGCCTGGGACGCTATCGAGGTGACCAGCTCTATCGACGACGTCGCCTACCAGCGCGGCACCCTGGCCGAGCTGAGAATGCCAAGCGATCTCACATCTCGCGCAACCCAACAGAATCCGGCAGGCGACTTGATCATCTTCTGCGGCACCGTGCCCCTTCTTGAGGGAGCCTTCCGTTACGGAGAGAAGTTCTCGGCGACGATGAGCGCAGGTGCCGAGTGGACGCTGCGGCTGGAGTACACGATGCAGGTTGGACCGATGGCACCGCGAGGCGCCGAGAACTGAGGACGGCCCCGTGCGAGTAGCGCTTGTGCAGATGCTCAGCAGCCACGACATCGACGCGAACCTGGCGAAGATCACGGAGACCGCCCGCGCGGCTGCGACAGCAGGCGCTTGCCTGGCAGTCTATCCGGAGGCGGCCATGCACGCCTTTGGCGCACCGCTGGCCGAGATCGCCGAGCCGCCGGACGGTGCTTTCGGCTCCTCCGTCGAACGCCTGGCGCGTGATCTCGACATCACGATCGTGATCGGCATGTTCACGCCTGCGACTGATGGACGGGTGTTCAATACGCTCCTCGTGGCGGGCGACGAGAAAACGTCCGCGTACAACAAGATCCACCTGTTCGACGCCTTTGGATTCCGGGAGTCGGACACGGTCGCCCCAGGTGACCAGAGGCAGGTGATCACGGTGGCCGGCGTGCCGATAGGGCTGACCACGTGCTACGACGTGCGCTTTCCAACGCTGTACGTCGACAACGCCGCCGCGGGAGCCCGCATCGCTGTGGTGAGCGCGTCGTGGGGTGCCGGCCCGGGCAAGATCGAGCAATGGGAGTTGCTCGTCCGCGCCCGAGCCCTCGACAGCACGAGTTTCGTGCTGGCCTGCGACCAAGCGGACCCGGCAATCCAGGGGCGAGCGGCCGGTTCCGCGCCCACCGGCATCGGGCACAGCATGGTGGTCTCGCCGTTCGGCGAGATCCTCGGCAGCCTGGGGTCCGAGGAGGAAACCCTGGTCGTCGACCTCGACCTCGATGAGGTGGTCCGAGCGCGCGAGGCGATCCCCGTGCTCCACAACAGACGCCAAATCGACTGACGAAGAACGCCGGCCCGCGTCCTACCCTATGACGGCGGCCACAACGAAGAGGAGCACCCTTTGACAGAACCCGTATCGACGTCTCCGCCGCCGTCGGTACCACCCGACGACCCCCAGCGACATCTGACCGTGGCACGTCCCGACGCAGACGAGAGCCTCCCTCACCTCGGCCTCGTAGGAGACACCTACACGATTCTGGTGACCGGCGCTGACACCGCCGGCAAGTACACCCTCATCGATATGCATATCCCACCCGGCAGCGGCCCCCCTCCTCACCGTCACGACTTCGAGGAGATGTTCACCGTCCTCCAAGGCGAGGTGGAGCTCAGCTTCCGGGGCCAGAACTTCTTGGCCCGGACCGGCGAGACCATCAACGTACCTGCTAACGCGCCTCACGGCTTCCGCAACGCAGCAAGCCAGGCAGCACGGCTGTTGTGCATGTGCACCCCGTCCGGGCAGGAGGAATTCTTCAAGGCGATCGGTGTCCCGGTCACATCACGCACGGAGCCACCCCCCGCCCTCGACGGCGAAACCCAAACTGCGTTCATCGCCAAATCGCAGGCACTCGCACCGGAATACCGCACGGAACTTCTGCTGCCGTAGGGACCAGCGGATAGAAGACGGATACTTGAGTCCGTGAGAATCGAAGGATTCCGTCCGCAGTTGGACGCTGTGGCTCTGCAGGACTTGCGTCAGCGTTTGGCGCGGTCTCGAGTTCTGCCGACCGACACTGACGCTTGGGAACGCGGCGCACCTGAGCACTGGCTAGCCCAGCTGGTCGCCGATTGGCAGGCGTTCGACACCGGGGAGTTTCAGTCTTTGCTCGATGAGTTCAGCCACATGCGTGCTCACGTCGGCGAGCTGGATGTGCATGTCCTACATCAGGCCGGCGCGGGGCCGAGTCCACTGCCACTGATGCTGACGCACGGGTGGCCAGGCTCGTTCTGCGAGTTCCTCCGTTTGATACCGCTGCTCAGCGATCCGGCGAGTCATGGGGGAGACGCCGCGGACGCCTTCACTGTTGTGGTCCCTTCGCTTCCGGGCTTTGGGTTCTCCGGTCCGCCGCCGCCTGGAGGCTTGACCGCCAGCGCGGTCGCGGATGTGTGGAACGAGATCATGGTCGACGGCTGCCGCTATGACCAGTACGTCGCGCACGGAAGCGATCTCGGTGCCGGTGTCACCGCCCGCCTCGCTCGTAAGCATCCTGAGACGGTCGTCGGAATCCACCTCGCTACTCCGGGGCTGGCCCCGCCGCCCAAGCCGTGGAGTGAATCCGAGGCTAAGTTCTTTGGTGAGGTTGAAGCATGGACTGCGGAAGAGGGCGGTTATGCCCACCTGCACGCTACCAAGCCATTCACCCTCGGAGCCGCGCTTCATGATTCGCCGGCAGGCCTTGGGGCGTGGATCGGCGAGAAGGTGCGCGCGTGGAGCAGCGTTGGAACCGACGGCGAACCTGCGTTCACACGAGACCTCCTGCTCGCAACGCTCACCCTTTATTGGGCGACCGGCACGATCGCGTCGTCGCTGCTTCCTTACTGGGCCCACCACCACAT
>CABECQ010000066.1_pt1 | contig 17314 bp, 20 predicted proteins | sample 3132861 | NCBI WGS metagenome assembly CABECQ01 (sample SAMEA5534327, study PRJEB31848) | metagenome | biome: tundra; feature: field; material: soil | place: USA | collected 2013-05 | depth 0.15 m | reverse complement strand
TTATCGATTCCAGTCTATCTATGCGTTGGACAGATCGAGTGCGGCTCCGTCAGGATCAAGGGCATCGCACTCGGGTGCACTTTTGACGGCATCCAAAGGAGAAACATCGTCATGAGCCAATCGCAAGCCACCGCGCCCGCGTCGGCAAGTCCCTACGCCTACCTGCCCAAGGTCCCCGCGTTCCAGCTCTCCAGCGAAACGGTCACCGACGGAAGCCCGCTTCCGCTGGCGCAGTGGTCGAAGCTGTTCGGCGTCCCAGGCGGCGAGGACGTCTCGCCGCAGCTGTCCTGGTCGGGGTTTCCCAGTGAGACGAAGAGCTTTGTGGTGTCGATGTACGACCCGCAGGCGCCAACCGGGAGCGGCTTCTGGCACTGGGTCGTGGCCGACATCCCCGTGTCGGTGACATCGTTGCCGGCCGGCGCGGGCACGGCGGATGGCTCGGAGGTCCCTGCGGGCGCATTCCAACTCGCCGGGGACGCGGGCGCGTACCAGTTCGTCGGCGCGGCACCGCCTCCCAATTCCGGCATCCACAACTACCACATCACCGTGACCGCGCTCGACGTCGACAGGTCAGGACTCGACAGGACCGCCAGCGCTGTGTATATGGGCTTCGCAATCGGCGCGCGCGATCGCCAGGGCCTTCATCGTCTGCCCGACGGCGGCCGGTGAGGAGCGGGGAGAGCGATGATCGCAACCCGCATCCTGTGTCTTCACGGGTATCACGGCAGCGCCGCAATTCTGCGCCGCCAGATTGCTCCGGTCGCGGCCGCCGTCCCGGCTGATGTGGAGCTGGTCTTCGTTGATGCACCGACTCTCGCGACGGGTGATTTCGGTTGGTGGCACGACGGGTTTCGCGGGTGGGAACGCACCCGTGACTGGGCCGTCGAACTCTTTGGCGCGCAGCGTTTTGACGGAGTCTTCGGCTTCAGCCAGGGCGCTGCGCTGACGGGGTTGCTCGCGGCCCTACGTGAGACCGAGACGACTCCGATGGCGTTCGACATGGCGATCATGGTTGGGGGTTTCACGAGCACCGCCCCGCAACATGCGAATCTCTTCACGCATCAGCTGCACGTCCCGTCACTCCACGTGATGGGCCGCAACGACGGCATCGTTCCGATGCGCGATTCGCAACTGCTCGCGGAGCGCTTTGCGGAGCCCGTGATCATCGAACACGCGGGTGGACACGTCATCCCCGACCACCTCGCAATCACGACGCGGATTGCCGCCTTCGTGGCACAACATCGCAGGGTCACGACCCCGGAGTAAACGATGCATCAGCAGTTGGTTGCCACACCCGTGGGGAAAGCGCGCCTCGATTGGTATCCAGCAGCGGTCGCGTCACGCGCGAGGCACGAGCTCCGACTCACTCAAGCGCGTGACCGCGGCGGTGATCGAGTGGCTCAGCCGCGTGCTCCGCCTCGATGCCGGGTCCAGGGTCCGCTGATCTTCCGCGAGATCAGGTTTGGATCCCGATGGCGGACAGGCACAGAGCGGCTGCCAGGCCGACCGCGATCGTCTTGCCCTTCATGCGTTGATCATGGCGCCGGGGTGGTTACGGGTCCCCCGATGGGCGCACCGGTATCAGACGGCGATCGACGCAGTCTGTGACATTGTCAATCGCCGCCCGACCCCTGCCGCAATGTCATCGCGTCCTTCCGTGGTCACGTGCCTGGGCTAGTATCGGGTCGTGCTCGCCTGGATGGACCTCGAGATGACCGGTCTTGACCCGTCGCGGAATGTGATCGTCGAGATCGCCACGGTGATCACCAACGATGAGCTCGAGACCGTTGCGGAAGGCCCGGATATCGTCGTCCATGCGACGTCAGTGGAACTGGAGGCCATGGAGAGCGTGGTGCGCTCCATGCACACCAGATCGGGGCTCCTCGCGGCGATCCAGTCCTCCCCGATCTCGCTCGCGGAGGCCGGCGACGAGACCCTCGCATTCCTGAGATCACACATCGGCGAGCCTCGGTCGGTGCCACTCTGCGGCAACTCGATCGGGACCGACCGGCGATTCCTCGCGGCATACCTTCCCGAGGTGGAGAGCTTCCTCCACTACCGCTCGATTGACGTCTCGAGCGTCAAGGAGCTCTGCCGGCGGTGGTATCCCGACGTCCTCGCCGGTGCACCTCCCAAGAACGAGGCGCACCGGGCTCTGGACGACATCCGCGAATCGATCGCGGAACTTGCGTACTACCGGTCGACCATCTTCATCGATCGGGTCAACTCTCGATCAATGCCGTAGCCGGCGCGTCGAGCTCGCGCACCCAGGAAGGCACCGCGGCTGCGCGGGCGGTGGCACGCCGCCCGCGAATCGCCACCGCCAGCACGACAACCGTCGCGCAGACGAACACGGTAGCCGCGATGAACGCGTGATCGGCGCCCGTCACGAACGCCTGCTGTGCCACGGTGACCGACTGCGCAGCCCCGCGTGCGGCCGTGCCGAACACCGACACGAGCACCGCAAGCCCGAGCGCGCCGCCGAGCTGCTGCATCACGTTGACCAGACCCGACGCGGCGCCGGCATCCTCCTGGCGCACGCCACTGAGTGACGTGGAGGTGAGCGGCACGAATGCGAGTCCGTTGCCCGCGCCGAAGAGCATCAGCGGCGCCAGCAGGGAGACATAGCTGCTCGATGCCGCGAGCTGGGTCATCAGCAACATGCCCACGGTCGACACCGAGAAGCCGACCACCATCACCGGCTTGGCGCCGAACCGCTGCATGAGCCCGCGTGCGCTGAGCTGCGACATCGCGAAGAGCGCGACGGTGAAGGGTAGAAACGCCAGGCCGGTCTTGATGGGACTGTAGTGCAGCACGTCCTGGAGGAACTGCGTGAGGAAGAAGAACATGCCGAACATTCCTGCGGTCAGGAAGAGGCGCGCGATGTAGGAGGCGCTGCGACTGCGGTCAGCGAAGAGTCGCAGTGGTGTGATCGGCTCGGGCGCGCGGCGCTCGAGCAGGACGAACGTCGCCAGGAGGACGACGCCCGCGGCGAAGGCGGCCATGGTCACTGCGTCGCCCCACCCGGAGGTGGCGGCGCGCACGAACCCATAGGCGAGCGAGGTCACGCCGAGCGTCGATGTGAGCGCGCCGCGAACGTCGAAATGTCCGTTGCGGCTGGGAGTCTCGGTCAGGAGACGCCGCGCCAGCGCGATCACGATGATGCCGATCGGCACGTTGACGAAGAGCACCCAGCGCCACGATGCCCACTGGACCAGGAGACCACCAAGGATCAGGCCGATGGCGCCGCCACCGATGGACACGGCGGTGTACCAGCCGAGCGCGCGAACGCGCTCCTGGCCTTCCCGGAACATGGTCATCAGCAGTGCCAGCGCCGAGGGTGCCGCGAGCGCTCCACCGACTCCCTGGAGCGCGCGAGCCGCGAGCAGCCAGCCACTCCAGGGGGCTACGCCACCGAGGAACGACGCCACGGTGAAAAGGGCGATGCCCGCGATAAACACGCGCCGGCGGCCGAGAAGATCGCCGGCTCGTGCGCCGAGGAGCAGAAACCCGCCGAAGGCCAGGGTGTATGCGGTGATCACCCACGAAAGGTTCGCGGGGGAGAAGTGCAATGCCCCGGCGATGTCGGGCAGTGCGATGTTCACGATGGTGGCATCGAGCACCACCATCAGCTGGACGGCAAGGATGATGGCGAGCACCAGGCCCCGGCGAGGCTGGCGCTGGGTTGCCCGGCCGGGCGGAGCGACGAGAGTGGCGAGAGAAGTCACGGAGATCCTCCAGATGGGGTAGACTTACGAAACGGACGCTGCCTCCGGAAGTATACCGGAGGTTACCTCCGTTTTGCAACATGACGTTGTGGGTGATCTAGTCGTGGCACATGAAGTCGAGGTGGCCGGGAGCCGGGTGATGGAGCCCGGCGACTTGGTTTCCACAGATCGCCGTCCTCGCGCCGATGCGGTGCGCAACCGCGAGCTCCTGCTCTCGGCGGCGGCCGATGCGTTCGCGGCCGGGGGGGCTGACGTCCCGCTCGAGGACATCGCCCGAAGCGCGGGCGTCGGGATCGGCACCCTCTATCGACACTTCCCGACACGGGAAGCGCTCGTGGAGGCGGTCTACCGCAACGAGATCGACGTCCTCTGCGAGCGGGCGGACGAGCTCCTCGAGACCATGCCGCCCGACCTGGCGCTCGCGGAATGGATGCGGCTGTTCGTGCGGCACGTGGCCACCAAGAAGGGCATGCTCTCGGTGCTCAAGCCGCTGCTCAGCTCCAACCCGAGCTTCTTCGACCAGACGCGCGGACGTGCGACCGCGGCCGCGACCAAGCTGCTCGAAGCCGGCGTCGCAGCCGGGACGGTCCGGGGCGATATCGATGGCGGTGATCTGATCCGTGCCGTCGGCGGCATCTGCATGTCGACCGACCAGGAGCGTTCCGAGGCTTCGGAGCGCCTCGTGGGTCTCCTCTTCGACGGCCTCCGCCGCGGGGCGGCGAGCTCTCCAACGTCTGCCTGAGCGGCGGATCGCGGCGGAGGTCCGTTCTGCATGGATCCTGCAATCGCCTGCGCGCAGCATGCGACCCGAGGCGCTCTGACAGCGCCGGCAGCGTTTACAGGAGGCATGCAATGCCAACCACGGTCACGGCGGAACACAAGACACTGAGCACGCCCGACGAGGAGCGGGTTTTCGAGAAGGGGCGCGTCGATCTCGTCAACATCGGCGGCGGCACGGTCGGCAGGTTGACCCTCGAGCCCGGGTGGCGGTGGTCGCTGCACGTCAAGCCGATCGCGGGGACCGAGCTCTGCGAGGCGCCCCACTTTCAGTACCACGCGTCCGGGGTGCTGCGGATTCAGATGGCCGACGGCAGCGAGTTCGACGCACGCACCGGTGACATCACCGCGCTGCCCTCGGGGCACGATGCATGGGTGATCGGCGACGAGCCGGTAGTGCTCATCGACTGGAACGGCGCGAGCAACTACGGCAAGGGGTGATCCAGCGCCGATAGGGGCTTCCCTCGCGCGGTCCCGTGGCACGTATCCTTGGTGCCGTGGACCGCGCCGAGGCCCCGCCGACGGTGCGTCCGGTGGCTCAACCGGGCGCACTGCGGATCCATGTCATCCATGGACTGTCGGTCGAGGGGCTGGCTGAGCATCAACTCGGCAGCCGCAAGGCGCGAATGGCCCTTCGCATCCTCGGCATCGCCCTGGGACGCCCGGTCAGCGTGGAGCGGCTCGCCGACGTTCTCTGGTCTGACGATCAGCCGCGCGACCCACCGGCGCAACTTGCGGTGCTCATGAGCCGTCTGCGCGGCGTTCTCGGCTCATCGCGCATCAGTCACGGCGATGCCGGGTACGCACTGCACGCCGACTGGATTGATCTGATTGCCGCTTCCGAGCTCGAATCCGAAGCCGACCGGCGCCTGCGCGAAGTCGAGCCGGCACCGGCGCTGGCTGCGGCGATGGCAGCGCGAGTCCTGCTCGCGCATCCTGCGCTCGACGACGAGGCGTGGCTTGTTGAGGAACGCCGTGCCGTCGAACGCCTCAGCGCCCGCGCCCGCCACCTGGTGGCACGCGCCGCGCTCGCGGCGGGGGACCTCGCCACCGGCGTCGAAGCGGCCGAGCAAGCACTCGACGAGGACGCGTACGACGAGGAGTCCCTCCGGCTGGTGATGGCTGCGCTGGCTGCACAGGGCAGATCGTCGTCGGCGCTCGCCATGTACGAGCGCATGCGAGAGCGCCTTGCCGATGAGCTCGGCACCTCGCCGTCCGAACTCACCGACGCCGCGCAGGTCGCCGTGCTCAAGGGGCTCCCGGTGCCCGGGATCCTGGTCGCGTTGCCACAATCGGGCCGCCGCGCACTCACCGGTGACATCGAGCTCCCCGGCCGGCAGGAGGAGTTGCAGACGCTCGACGACGCATTCCTGCGTGCGCAGGCGGGGACGCCGGTGGCCGTGGTGGTCGAGGGGGAACCGGGGATCGGCAAGACAGCGGTTGCATCCGTCTGGACCGGTCGCCTCGGCGCCGAGACCGTCGTGCTCGCCGCGCGCTGCGACCAGCTGAGCAGATCGCTGCCGCTCCAGCCGGTCCTGCACATGATCCGCAACCACCTTCGTCAGGTCGGGACCGATGTGGGCCGCGAGCTGCTCGGCACCGACGCGACCCTGCTCGAGCCGATGCTCGACTGGACCTCGACGGACGCTGAGCCGCCCGCCGACATCGCGCAATCGCAGGCCTCGTCGCCGGCGGGGCTTGCGGTGCTGTTCGCCGCGCTGCGACGGGTGGTGCGGCGAGCGTGCACATTGCCGGCCGTGCTGTTCGTCGACGATGTTCAGCGAGCTGATCCGCTCACCTGGGCGTGGATCACCGACCTGGTCGCGAGCCCGGATCTTTCGTTGCTGGTCCTGCTGACCCGTCGCAGTGGTGAAGGCGAGATACCGCCCCATGCGGTGCGCCTGCTGCTGCCGCCGTTGTCGATCGATGCGGTGCGCCAGATTGTCGGCGAAGAGCACGCCGACCGGCTGCACGAGCGCAGCGGCGGCAATGCGCTGTTTCTCACGCAGCTGGCGTCAGCGGATGCGCGCGGCGCGCCGCCGGAATCCATTCAGGCTGCCGTCCTCGATCGCTGCGCGGAAGCCGGCGCCGCGGCCGGGACATTGATGAGTGCGGCGGTGCTCGGAGCATCCGTCGACATCGATGTCCTCGCCGCCGTGGTGAGGGCCGACCCGATCCGGCTGCTCGAGGATCTCGATGTCGGGGTGCGGCTCGGGTTGCTCGAGGCACGCGACGGTGCATACGGATTCCGCCACGCGATCGTGCGCGAGGTGCTCGACGCTTCCACCACCTCACCGCGCCGCGCGCTCCTCCACCGTGAAGCCGCCCGGGTGCTGTCCGGGTCGCCGGCATCGGATCCACTGCTCGTCGCCCACCACGCGCGGCTGAGCGGTGCAAGGTCGCTCGCCTCTGTGGCGCTCACCGCCGCCAGCCGCATCGCCGCCGACCGGTTCGACTACGACACCGCGCTGGCTCTCGCCACCGAAGCCGTCGACGCGGACGACACGTCGGCCGCACGCATCCAGCGAGCGATCGTGCAATTGCGGCTCACGCACTTCGATGCGGCGCAGGCCGACGCGGAGCACGCGATCGACGCCGGCAGCGATCCCCAGGCGCTCGAGGTGGCCGGGTCCGCCGCCTATTACAACCGGGACTTCGAACGTGCAGCGACACTCGGCGAGGCGCTCATCGACCAGGCGGGAGAACCGAGCCAACGCGTGCAGGGGCAATTGATCCGCGCCCGAGCACTGCATGCCATCGGTGATATCGGGGGTGCCGACGTGCTCATGGGACAGGTGATGGCCGCGTCCCGAAAGCACAAGCTCCGCCAACCCACGTCCGTATATGCCTTCCTGAAGGTGCACATGGGCCAGGCCGGGCTCGCGATCAGCGCCATCGAGGCGAGCCCGTACGCGACGTTGGATGCCGTGTCGACCATCTACACGCCGGTGCACGGGTACCTTGCTCACGGCTACGCGCTGGCGACCTGCGGCCGCGCAGGCGAGGCGCTCGGGATCTTCGACCGCGCAACCGCCGAGGGGCGCCGGCGGGGCCTGACCCGCTATGCGGCGCTGGGGGTGAATTTCACGGCGTGGGTGCTCCGAAGCATCGGTGACATCTCAGGTGCGCGTGCGGGCAACGCGGAAGCCCTCGAAGGCGCTCGTGAGTCCGCGTTTCGCGATCTCGAGGTGTACGCAATCCTCGATCCCTGCGACGATGCGCTCGCAGACACTGACGTTGCGGCGGCAACTCGTGCGATCACGTCGGCGCGCGTGTTGATGGAGGACATCTACGCCTACCGGTGGCGGCACGAGCTGCGAGTCGATCTTCTCGAAGGAAGAGTCGCCCTGCTGCAAGGCGAACCGGAGAGCGCGCTCGCGCTCGCGGAGCAACTCATCGCGGCTGCAGCCGATCGGTATGCCCCGCGCTATATCCAGCTCGGCGAGGTGCTTCGCCTACAGGCGCGCGCGGGACTCGGGGCTGAGGAACCGACGGCGGATGCGCTGGCCGAGCTCAGCGCATCGCTGTCGGCGGTCGCGGGCATCGAAGCATGGTGGGTGATGGCAGAACTCGGAGCGTCGCTCGGCTCCGTCGTCGGTTTCGACCTTGCGTTGGCGCATCGCGACCGGCTTGCAGCGACTCTCGACGCACCAGCGCGCGCGGCGTTCCTCGACTACGCGGGCACTCGACTCGAGAGGATCAGAACGCGCGGCCGCACCGCCTGACCGCGTTCGCGCACGGCGGCGACGGCGCATTCGAAGAACTCGGTCCGCCGCGCCGGTGACAGCATGTCGACGAATGGCGCGATGTGTGCCAACCCGGTGCGGTATGCCGTGATTGACTCCGGGGTGTCGAGCCCGGAGTCGGCGATCACGTCGGCGACCTCGATGTCCTCCAGCCCGGCGGCCTCGGCACACGCTTCGAGGAGCGCCGGCGTATTCGAGAGCGGCTCGGTGCGAACCTTCAGCCCGATGTACCAGGCGGGCGGCTCGAATCCGAAGTCTCGAGCGACCTCGTCGACGGCATCCTTCGACGCACCATCCGGGGCTTTTCCGAACACCGCCGCGATGACCTGCCCGTGCGGTCGCACGACGCGCCGCATCTCGGTCAACGCACGCGGCGGCGTATCGATGTGCGAGATCGCGAAGCCGCTCACCGCAGCGTCGAACCGGTCATCGAAGAACGGTAGCGCGCACATGTCGCCGACCACCGGCGTCGCTGCCGCGTCGCCGATGAGGCTCAGCATGTCGCTCGACATGTCCACGGCGACGGGGGTTGCGCCAACGGTTCTCAGCGCGCGGCATAACGCTCCAGTTCCGGCGCCGACATCGACCACTCTCGCGCCTCGCAACGTGCCGGCGACGCCGGCGATTGCCATCGATGCCAGCCTGTCGTACATCCGCGCTGGCCCGCGAGCCCATGCGACCGCGGTGCCCTGATAGGCGTTGCCTGGATCGGCGATCAGGGCCTCCATGCAGCGAGGCGCTCGCTCCACCAGCCGAACTCGGTCGCGTCCCCGGTCTTGGACCAGCCCAGCTGCAGGAACGCCCCGACCAGCGCTGGTGCGAGCTGGCCGTCCCACCACGCCGTGGTGGGGATGCCGGCTGACTCGAGGGCCGACCGGTACGCGTCGATGGTGGCCTCCTTGGTCTCCGGGAGCCGGTCGCAGTTGACCGCGAGATACCAGGCAAGATCGACGAGCGGCGGCGCCTCACCGGGGCGATCCCAGTCGAGGAGGATGGTCCGCGACCCGTCGCGGCCCAGGTTGCCCAGCTTCCAGTCGCTGTGGATGAATGTCTGCGGGCCGGCCTGCAGCGCTGCAACCAGCGGCCACGGCTCGGCCGCGAGCTTGCGGAGCCGGCGCGCGTCCGCCGGGCACCGCTCGTGGAGCCGCCGCCATCCGTCCGCAACGGCGGGAGGTACCGGGTCACCGCGAGGCGTCTCCGCTTCGAGCTCGGCCATCGTCGGGGTCAGCATCACGTAGCGGTGCGACAGCGGACACAGGCCGCCGTCGTCGTGAAATCCCCAGTAGGCGGCGTGCATCGTGGCCATGTCCTGGATGAAGCCGCGGTGCTGCTGCATCTCGATCGGCTCAGTGCCTGAGGGGATCATCGCGTCCGAGACATCACGCATCAGGAGCGCCACGCCACGGCTTCCGCCCAGGTCGGTGAAGGGCGCACAGCCGACGATGGCGTGATCGATGCAGGTGGGAAGTGTCTCGAGCACCGGCGACGTCAGCAGTCTCAACTGCCGCCCGCCGAGATCGCCGGTCGCGCGCATGATCCAGTCGTTCTCGAGTGAGCTGTACTTGACGACGAGCGGAACTCCGTCGATCACCACCCGCTCGAAGCGGCTGCCCGACAGCGAGTCCGCCGTCTTCCAGTCCTCCCGCTGCTCGGCGCCCTCGAGCAGACTCTCGACGGACTCGAACACAGCAACCGCGTGTGCCGATGGTGTCATCACGGTCACGACCGCGCGGCCTCGGCCATCTCCGCCTGGAGCGCCGCGCCCCAACGCCCGCCGCACCAGGCGCTGTCGCGGGTGATCAGTCCGTCGCTGACCTCGATGTGGTGCGCCTGATGGCACATGTGGGGCTCGCCATCCTCTTCCCAGGTCAGGACGAACTCGACGAGCTCGCCGTTGGGGAGCGGGGTGCGACGGATCTCCTCGAAGCGGCCGGGGTCGGCGAACCACCGAGCCAGCTCAGCCTCGATGTTGGTGGCGCCGGTCACGGCAAACCGCCAGTGCGGCACGGTCGCGTCGAGCACCGCGTCCGGCGCGAAGACTCCGGCCCCGCCGACGGTGGCGGTCTCGATTGCCTGGGTGAACCTGTCGATCGGATTGTTCATGGCGGTGCTCCTGGTGTTGTACGACGTTCGCATAGTCCCTGCACCTGATTGCAGTCCGATTGCGGCACCGAGCGGCGGGTGGGGGCGTCGCGGCACGATGAGGCGATGACACCTGGACTCGCGCTCAGCGATCTCCCGATTCCTCGTCACTCCGGCGCAGAGACGATCGCGGTCCCCGCCGATCGGGGCACCGGCCACTGGGTGGGAGCCGCGAGCGTGCTGGTGCGCGACGGCGCGCATTACCTCGCATATCGCACCCGGCGACCGGTCGACGACGGGCGAGGGAGCGACGTCATCGTGGCGCGGGTCCGCAGCGACGGCAGCCTCGGCGAACTCTGCCGCATCGACAAGGCGTCGATGGACGCCGAGTCGCTGGAGCGGCCGGCGCTCGTCGTCGATGGCGCCGGAGGCTGGCGCCTCTACCTCAGCTGCGCGACCGCGGGGACGCGCCACTGGCGCGTCGAGATGCTCGAAGCGCCGGCGCCCGATGCCTTCAAGACCGCGGGCCGCCGCGTGGTGATGCCCGGCGACGCGCACGTGGGAGTCAAGGACCCGGTGATCATCTGCGACGAGCGTGGATGGCGCGCGTGGATCTGCTGCCATCCGCTCGACGATCCGAACGCCACCGATCGCATGTGGACGGAGTTCGCGACCAGTCGGGACGGCATCGCCTGGACGATGCGCGGCCCGGCGCTCCAACCCACGCCCGCTCGGTGGGATCAGCGTGGCACGCGGGTCACCGCGATCATCGAGCGAGGCGATGCGGTCGTCGCCTTCTACGACGGCCGCGCGACTGCCGCCGAGAACTGGGAGGAGCGGACCGGCGTCGCGATCGGGCGTCCGGACCACCTCGAGGCCGCCGGCGACGCACCGGTTGCGCAGGCGCCGGGACCGTACCCGGCGCTGCGCTATGCAGCGGTCGTCGAGGATGGTGATCGCACCGCCGTGTACTACGAGGCCGGCTGCGAGGACGGCAGCCACGAACTTCGTCGGGAGTGGTTCACGCTCGCGGGGGCAGGACCCTGTCGCCGTGACCGAAAATGAGGTTGTGGCCTTCGACGAGGACCTGGCTGGTCGCATCCGCGAGCTGGTTGGCGGCGAGAAGGCGCTGACCGAAAAGCGCATGTTCGGCGGGCTCGCCTTCCTGATCGGCGGCAACATGGCGATCAGCGCCAGCGGTCAAGGTGGCCTGCTGGTCCGCGTCGACCCTGGCAAGAGCGACAAGCTGGCGGCCGGTCCACACGTCGAGGTCGCGATCATGCGCGGGCGCGAGATGCCTGGGTGGCTGCGGGTCGACGCCGATGGCGTGAAGACGAAGCCCCAGCTGCAACGGTGGGTGGACGAGGGTGTCGCCTATGCGCGATCGCTCCCAGGGAAGCCGTCCGGCTCACAATGACGCGGGCGGTCGAGGAGACAAACCGGCGGCTACTTCGCGCGCGCGACGCGATGGACCTCGCCTATGGCCGCGCGCTCGACGTCCCAACGCTTGCCCGCGTTGCGTGCGTTTCCGAAGCCCACTTCATCCGCGAATTTCGTGCGACGTTCGGGGAGACTCCGCATCGCTATCTCCAGCGCCGGCGCGTCGAGCGAGCGCTCTACCTGCTGCGCTGCACCGATCGGAGCATCACCGACATCTGCTTCGACGTCGGGTTCGCCAGCCTCGGAACGTTCAGCAAGACATTTCACCTCATCGTCGGCGAGTCGCCGTCGGAGTATCGCCGCCGGGGCGAGGTCATCACGGTGCCGACTTGCTTCGCCATGGCGTGGACGAGACCGAGCAGTTTTGGAGAAGACGATCGCCGGATGACCGGGTAGCGTTGGGGCAACATCAACCGCGACAACGCAAAGGGAACCACCGACATGCTCAGCAGTCTTCGAATCTCGCAGATCTACGTGCTCGACCAGGACCAGGCCCTCGACTTCTACGTCGGCAAGCTGGGACTGGAGATCAACACCGACCAGGATCTCGGTTTCATGCGATTCCTCACCGTCAACGTCCCCGGTGAGCCCGATCACCAGATCCTCCTGGAGAAGCCCGGACCACCGGCGATGGACCCGGCGACAGCAGAGGAAGTCCGTTCGCTGCTGACCAAAGGGCGGACCGGCGGCCACCTCTTCTTCACCACACCTGACGCACGCAAGGCGTACGACGACCTTCTGGCCAAAGGTGTCGAATTCACCCAGGAGCCAACCGAACAACCCTACGGAATTGACTTCGGCCTGCGGGATCCGTTCGGCAACCACATCCGTGTTGCGCAGATGGCGCGCGCGGCGTCATAGCGTTCTCCGCCACGACCCTTTTGCGGTCAAGACCGCTGCCTGCAATCGAGGTGCCGGGCAGCGGTCGCGACCGTTGCGCTCAGTCCCAGACGGGGGATGGACGGTCGGTGACAACGCCATCCCCCGCGACAATCACGAAGCGGTTGAAGCGGCGCGCGAACCACCGGTCGTGGGTCACGGCGATCACGGTCCCTTCGAATGCATCAAGACCGTGTTCGAGCGCGTCCGCCGAATGCACGTCAAGGTTGTCGGTCGGTTCGTCGAGCAGCAAGAGGGTCGCGCCGCCGATCTCGAGCAGCAGGATGAGAAACCGCGCCTGCTGACCGCCGCTCAGCGTTGCAAAGTCCTGGTCTCCGTGGCTCACGAGCTCATAACGATCGAGCGCGCGCATCGCGCCCGCGCGGTCGCGACCGTGCTGGTGCAGTGACTCGACGAGCGTCTTGCCACGCAGCTCCGGATGCTCGTGGGTCTGCTTGAAGTGCCCGGGTGTCACTCGGGCGCCGAGCACGAACCGACCGTCGTGCGCGATCTCCTCGCCAGCAAACAGGCGGAGGAGATGGCTCTTGCCGGTGCCGTTGCTACCGAGCAGTGCGATCCGCTCGCCGAACGACACCTCGAGGTCGAACGGCTGGATGAGACCCGACATCGCAAGCTGATCGCATGTCAGCACGCGGACGCCGGTGCGACCGCCACGCAGACGGATGCGGACATCCTGGCGGCGCGGACGCTCGGCCGGCGGGCCGGCCTCCTCGTATTTACGGAGTCGCGTGACCGCCGCCTGGAGCCGACTGGCCATCTTGTCGCTCATCGTCGCCTGGACGCGCATGCGGCGTACCAGGTCCTTGAGGTGGTCGTGCTCCTCCTCCCAACGCCGGTGCAACTCGTCGAGCCGTCCGAGACGCGTTTCACGCGCCTCCGAATAGTCGGCGAAGCCGCCGCCGTGCACCCAGACGCCGTGTCCCTCGAGCGTGACCACCCGATTGGCGGTCTCTGCAAGCACCTGGCGGTCGTGGCTGACGTAGAGCACGGTCTTACTGGTGGCCCGCAGCGCCTTCTCGAGCTCGCGCTTGGCGGCGACGTCGAGGTAGTTGTCGGGTTCGTCGAGCAGGAGCACCTCCTCGTCGCCGCGGAGCAGGACCTCGAGCGCGAGTCGCTTCTGCTCCCCGCCGCTCAGCGTGGCGATGGGCCGGTCCCGCACCGCCTCGAAGGGCTCGCCGATGCTGCTCTCGCAGCACACGTTCCAGGTCACCTCTGCCTCATAGCCGCCGGCCGACGCCCAGTCGGCCACCGCTTGCGCGTACTCGGTTGCCACCTCGGCGTCGTCCGGCTGGTCGGCGAGATCGCGCTCGGCGGCGTTCAGCGCCGCGCCCGCAACGCGGATGGGCGCCGGAGCGAGACCCAGCATGAAGTCCCGCACCGTTGTCGACCCGCCGGCGCTGCCGATGAACTGGCGCATGACGCCGATGCCGCCGCTGTTGCTGATGGTCCCGGACTCCGGCTTGATGTCGCCGGCGATGAGACGCAGCAGCGTCGTCTTGCCCGTGCCATTGGCGCCGACGAGCGCGACCTTGCTCCCCTCGCCGACGCGAAAGCTCACGTCGTGGAAGAGCTGGTGGCCGCCGATCGAGTAGCTCAGCTCGCTGACATCGATGAATCCCATGGCGGAGCGACGATGGCACAACGCGTCTTGTGGAGCGGGGAGTTTAGGCTGAGACCTCGGCCGCCACCAGGGCGGAAACTTCACCCGGGGAAGAACCATGAGCACCGCACAACTTGACCAGCCGATCCGTGACGCGCTCGAGCGTGGCGGGAGGATCGACATCACCACCAAGGGCCGCAGGACCGGCGAGCCACACCGCATCGAGATCGTCTTCCACAACGTCGGGGGACGGCTCTACATCAGCGGCATGCCAGGGTTCAAGCGGAGCTACATTGCCAACCTCGCGGCGGATCCACATTTCACCTTCCACCTCAAGGACGGCGTGAGCGCGGACCTCGCCGCCACCGCGCGCATCATCACAGACCAAGCCGAGCGCCGCTCGGTGCTGATCCCGATCGCTCAGAGCTGGAAACGCGACGACGTCGACATCATGGTCGAGTCGAGTCCGCTGTTCGAGGTGACCATCGCCGGCCTCGCCGGCTGACGAATGGGCAAATTGATCTACGCGACGATCGCGTCCCTGGATGGCTACGTTGCCGACAAAGACGGGGATTTCGATTGGGCCGAGCCTGACAAGGAGGTCCACCGGTTCGTCAACGAGCTGGAGCGACCAGTCGGGACCTACCTGTACGGGCGGCGCATGTACGAGGTCATGGTCTTCTGGGAGACGGCCGGCACCGTGGCGGGCCAGCCGTCCTATGTCACCGAGTTCGCGGAACTCTGGAAAGCGGCCGAGAAGATCGTGTATTCGAGAACGCTTGCCGTGGTCTCCAGCGTCCGAACCCGGATCGAGCCGGAGTTCGACCCTGACGAGGTCCGGCGCCTGAAAGCCGCAGAGGACAGAGACCTCACCGTCGGCGGGCCGCATCTCGCGGCTCAGGCCATCAAGGCGGGTCTCGTCGATGAGTTCCAACTGTTCGTCGCGCCGATCATCGTCGGAGGCGGGACCAGGTCGCTGCCCGACGACGTGCGGGTGGGACTCGAGCTATTGGACGAGCACCGTTTCGCCGGCGGCGCCGTCTATCTCGATTACCGCGTCACCGGCTGAGGCGTCGCCACTCAGCCGTTATTCGGCCGAGCCTGAGCGTGGGCGGTGGCGAAGTCCCAGATCGGCGTCAACAGGTGCTCGGGAGTCTCGAGCTGAGGCATATGCCCGGTGTCGGTGAGCAGCACGAAGGCCGCGCCCGGGATGGCCGCCGCGTAGGCGCGACCGTAGTCGAGGTCGACGATGCGGTCGCTGTCGCCCCACACAACCAGCGTCGGAATCGTGACGTTCTGTAGCCGTACGCGGAGGCTGGGATCTCCCATCGTCTCGCCGCCGTAGACCGCCAGGGTGGACCGATTGCCCGCGAAGACAGCTCGTTGCGCATCGGACATCGCCGTCGGGTCGATCCGAAAACCGTCGGGGTTGTGGTAGCTGAACTCCGCGACCTGGTCGAGCGTCAGGGCGAAGAAATCGACGATGGGATGGCCGGAGACCTCGATCCCCGCGGCGTCGACAAGGACAAGGCTGCCGATCCGTGGCGAACCGAGCAGCGCCACCTCCGAGGCGATCCAGCCGCCGATCGAGTTGCCGATCACGGTGACATCCGCGAGTTCCAGCTGGTCGAGCAGCGCGGCGTAGACCCTCGCGAGGTCGGCAATGCTGTCGAGGGTGTCGGGGCGCGGAGTGGCGCCGAACCCCGGATGCGTCGGCACGATCACTCGCGCACCTCGGCTGGCAAGAAGATCCGCGAACCCCGCGACCGACTGAGGGCCGCCGCCCCCGTGCAGGAGGAGAAATGCATGGCCGGCGCCCCGGTCGGAGACGGTGACCTCGACTGGACCGACGCCGTCAGTGGTCAGGCTGTACTTGGTATCCGTGCTCATCTACTGGACCTCCAGATCCGACCTTTGCTCGTCGTATGTGAGGATCTTATCACAACATGCTTAGAAAAGCATCTTGATCTAGGCATGCTGATACAAGGACCTTGATAAAGGGCCACAATGGTGAGATGACCAGGACGATTCAGGGCATCGGACTATCCGTCAAACGCCTTCAGATGCGCCACCATCGCGCGCTCAACATCGGACTGCGTCCGCTTGGGATCACGCTCGTTCAGTGGGACGCGCTCCGCCATCTCGACGAGAACCCGGGCGCCTCCCTTCACGACCTGGCGCTCCTGACTTTCCAAAGCGACCAATCCTTCGGGACCCTGGCCGGCCGGATGATTCAGCGCGGGTTGATCGAGCGGGTGCCGGGGCCCGGACGGGCGGTACATCACCGCCTCACCGAGAAGGGGACGGCGCTCCGCCGCGCGGGCGATGCGATCGTCGAACGGGTGCTGCGCGAGTCGTTCGGGCCGCTCGCGCCGGCGGAGCTAGGGCAGTTCGATGAACTCCTGACCCGCGTGCTCGGCGAGTCAGGAGATGGCGTAGGCGCGGGAGGGTGAAGGCGAGCCGTTCTTGCTGACTGGCGTCCGGCCCGGCTGCGATGCCCAGCCGAGGCGTGGACGTCGTACTCATCGGTGGCAGCGAAGACGGCCGCGTCGGAGGCGAAGCCCAGCTCCAAGAGATCAACGCCGTGGCGGAGCCGGATCAGGTGGTCTCCGAGCTCCGCGGGAGTGAGCTCGAAGGTCGATCCCGAGACGAAGCCCTGAATCGTCTGGAGGAGCGCCTCGAGCGGGTTTTCCCGAGACCTCGGCATTACACATTCCTGTAGTATAGAACATATGTTCGCAGCGGCGGGCCGTGGTCACCGGCCACGGAGAGGACCGGCAACCACTAACTCAAACGGGCGAGACCACGCCGAGGCCGGCGGACGGTCAGGGCCGCAGCGTCAGGCGGCGAGCTCTACGGACGGCTGCTCGACAGCCGGGGTGCGACCAAGCATGGCGACCGCAACTCCGGCGACGGCCAGCCCGGCGGCGACGATACCCGTGACTGGTTCGGGGAGCGCGATCCCGAAGAGCGAGTCGAGCGAGTACGAGCCCGGGCCGGTGATGCCGAGCACGGCAGCCGGGACCAGGTAGAGCAGGGGT
>CABECQ010000034.1_pt1 | contig 18592 bp, 16 predicted proteins | sample 3132861 | NCBI WGS metagenome assembly CABECQ01 (sample SAMEA5534327, study PRJEB31848) | metagenome | biome: tundra; feature: field; material: soil | place: USA | collected 2013-05 | depth 0.15 m | reverse complement strand
ACAACCCACCACCGCCCCCCAGCGAGCCGGCGGGCGCCTCCTATGGTCCGTGGTCATCCGATCCGGAGTGGGGTCCTCCGAGCTGGCCTCCCACCTCACAGAATCGGCGCGGCGGCTCCGGCTTTCGTCGCACCGCGCTCGCGGCCTTCGCGATCGTATGCGTGGGCGCCGGCGGCGGCACAGCGTGGGCGCTGACCACCGCCTCGATCACCTCCCCCACGCCGAGCGGATCGTCGCCTTCCGGAGGCTCGAACAGCACCGGCAACACCCCGAGCACCGGCAACAGCGTTCCCTCGACCGGTGGTGCGCTCTCCGCAGCCACCATCGCGAGCATTGACTCGGCGGTGGTGGACATCAACGCCGACACGGCGGCCGGCAGCGGCCAGGTCGCGGGCACCGGGATGATCATCACCTCGAATGGCCTGGTGCTCACCAACAACCACGTCATCGATGACAACGTGAACATCACGGCCCAGATCGACGGCGCCGGCACCACGTACAAGGTGAAGGTCATCGGCTACGACGCCAAGGACGACATCGCGCTCGTCCAGCTCGAGAACGCCTCCAACCTGCCGACCATCCCCATCGGTGACGCGTCGAAGCTCTCGGTTGGTGACGCGATCACCGTGCTCGGCAACGCGCTCGGCAAGGGCGGCACCCCGGCAGAGGTCGGAGGCACCGTCGCGGGGCTCGGCGCCCAGATCACCGCGAGCGACGACAGCGGCGACAACGAGACTCTGACCGGCATGCTTCAGGTCAGCGCCGCGATTCAGCCTGGTGACTCGGGCGGTCCGGAGGTGAACTCCGCCGGCCAGGTCATCGGTATGACCACCGCGGGCCAGACCTCGGGGAATCCCGGCCAGGAGACCCCCTCGACCACGGGGTTCGCCATCCCGATCAACAAGGCGATGTCGATCGTTTCCGAGATCCGTGCCGGCAGCGGTACGAACATCCACATCGGGAACGCGGCCCTGCTCGGCGTGGCGGTCTCACCAACCCGGCCAGGTCTCAACGGCCAGACGCCCAATTGCACGACCTCGCAGGCCACGACAGGAGCCTGGGTCACCGGCGTCAATGCGAACCCTGCCGCAAGCGCCGGCGTGACCGTCTGCGGACGTATCACCGGCATCGGCGGGAGCACGATCACGAACACGTCCGATCTCCACACCGCGATGGAGGGATTCCAGATTGGGCAGACAGTGACCCTCACCTGGATGGACTCGTCGGCCGCGAGCCATAGCGCCACGGTCACGCTCGGCCAGGCCCCCTTCCCCGACTGACCACTGGGGCGGCGCGACCCGGAGCGTTCCGGGTCCGCGCCGCCCGGCGGTATCCCACGAGGGGATATCCCATCGCCCGTGACATCAGCGATTCCGGGGCGTGATGACGCGTTTGAAGCGTCGACGCTATAACTCAGGAAGCCCCTGAGGGGGGCCCGCCTCGAGCCGGCGCCAGGCTCCCGCGGGAGATCGCGATGCACAGGATTGCGTGACGTGTCACGACGTTTGGTGACCGCCAAGCAGCATGCGGGTGACGCCAGGGCCGGCCCGGTGAGCCGGCCCACGGCGAGCACCGGTCGAGTCGCGCCCATCTGGGTCCTGAACATCTGCATGGCGGCCGCGGCCGCAGTCTTCTACATAGCCGGCATCGCACCATTGCGCCGGCCCGGCGGGGTGGCGATCCTCTCGATCGCGTTGCTGGTGGTCGGATTCGCCGTCGCCGAGTGGTGGCGCGTCCTCATCCACTTCCGCCAGGAGGCTCAGTCGTACTCGCTGAGCGAGATCCCGCTGGTCATCGGTGTCTTCGTGCTCGCCGGAGACCCTGGAGAGTTGGTTCTTGCTCGTGTGCTCGGCGCAGCCATCGGACTCGGCCTGCTTCGCCGGCAGGAGCCGATACGGCTCGTCTTCAATCTCGCCAGCTTCGCGATCGAGACCGAGACGCTGGTACTCCTCGTGAATCACATCTCCGGCACGAACGCGACCAGCTGGAGGGTATGGCTGTGGGTGCTGCTGTTCATGTCGATCGCATCGCTGCTGGGATTCGCACTCACCGTGATCGCCATATCCCTGGCAGAGGGCCGGCAGTCACACCACCAATGGCTCCAGCCGATCGTCATCGTGCTCGTCGGCGGTTTTGCGAACTGCAGCCTCGGACTGGTGATCGTCGCGCTCGGCGGGAGCAACCCGCCGATGCTGCTCCTCCTGCTGACACCCCTTTCTGCCATCGTCGCCGCGTACGTGCTCTACACGCGCGAATATCAGAAGAACCAGCGGCTCAAGAACCTGTACACATCGAGCGGCATGCTCCAACGCGCGAGCTCCGGCGGCGCGGCGATTCCAGAGTTGCTCGACCACTACTGCAAGGTTTTCCGAGTGGACACCGCGATGGTTTCATTGCTGCCGGTCGCGACCGGAACCGGCTCGTCGCGAACGATCAGCACCCGGCGCGGCGTGCGCGACGCCGTCGACATGGTTCTGAGCGCCGAGCAGCTCGAGCGACTCCTTCCGCTGCTCGATGAGACCACGTCGTCGTACGTCGATGCGGGTTTCGAGGTCGTCCAGCGCGGCGTGATCATCACCCCATCGACGTCGAACCCCGAGCTGCGCCAATGGCTGAGCGAGCAGGGCTTTCGAGACGCCATGGCGACGCTCCTCCAGGGTGAGGGCACGCTGCTCGGGACACTGGTCGTCGCCAACCGGCTGAGTGACCTGGGCAGCTTCGACAGCGACGACCTCCGCGACTTCGACGCCTACGCCGCGCAGATCACCGTTGCGGTGCAGAACACCAGCCTCGGCGACCGCCTCCACCGGCAGGCGTTCTACGACACGCTCACCGGTCTCTCCAACCGCGCGTTGTTCATGGACCGCCTCGAGCATGCGCTCACGCGCCGCGAGCGCCACGGTGAGTCGTTGGCGGTGCTGTTCCTCGACCTCGACAACTTCAAGGAGATCAACGACAGCCTCGGACACGTGGCCGGCGACGAGCTGCTCGCCCGCGTTGCCGACAGCCTGAAGACAGTATTGCGTGCATCGGACACGCCGGCGCGATTCGGTGGCGACGAGTTCGCCATCCTCGTCGAGGAAACCGCCGATCGCGAAGACACGCTACGTGTCGTCGATCGAGTCGAGTCGGTGTTCAAGTCTCGATTCAAGATCGCCGGGCGCGAGGTCACCATCAGTGCGTCGATCGGCGTCGCGGTCACGGCATCCAGAGACATCTCCGCCGAGGAGCTCGTCGGGCGCGCCGACGTCGCGATGTACCGGGCAAAGCTCAAGGGCAAGGACACGTCGGAGATCTTTGAACCCGGGATGCAGGATGTGGTGTCGCGCCGCCTCGAGGTGCGCACCGACCTCGAGCGCGCCATCGACGACCGCGAGCTGGTGGTCCTCTACCAGCCGATCGTGGACATGGCCTCCAGCACGCCGGTCGGCGTCGAAGCACTGGTGCGCTGGAAGCATCCGCGCTGGGGCATGGTCGGGCCGGCGGAATTCATCGGCATCGCCGAGGAGACGGGCATCATCCGCGAGCTTGGCCTCCACGTCCTCGAAGTGGCGTGCAGGCAATGGCAGGCGTGGCACGTCGGCCTCGACGACGAGCCGACGGTGACGATGAGCGTCAACGTCTCGCCCCGCCAGTTGCGTCACCCCGACTTCGTCAAGGATGTGAGCCGCATCCTCGTCAAGACCGGGCTCCTCCCCTCGCATCTCACGCTCGAGATCACCGAGAGCTTCATGGTCGACGACCCCGCGAGCGCGCGGGCACGTCTGCACGAGCTCAAGACGCTCGGGGTTCGCATCTCGATGGACGACTTCGGCACCGGCTACTCGTCACTGGCATCGCTCCAGGACCTGCCCCTGGACATCCTCAAGATCGACAAGCTGTTCGTCGACCACGTCGCCGAGGATCCGCGCCGAACGGCATTCGCCCAGGCGATCATCCGGATGGGCAAGACCCTCGGGCTCGGACTTGTCGCCGAGGGCGTCGAGAACGCCGACCAGGCCGAGCGGCTCCAGAGTCTCGGGTGCCGCTTCGCCCAGGGCTTCTACTTCTCGCGACCCGTGCCCGCGGAGGAGATCCAGAAGATGCTGCATGCATCGCACGCCATCCGGGTTGCCGGGGGACGCTGGGTCCAGCCCGAGCCCGCCGATCAGCGTGGGCGGCTGCGCGTACTCGAAAGCGCTTAGGTCAGAAGATCGCGTCGATGCGCGCGAGAATGTCCGGGGTGAGCTTGTCGAGCACGTCGAGCGCCCCGAGATTCTCTCGGACCTGCTCGACACGGCTCGCTCCGGTGATCACCGTCGAGACGTGCGGGTTGGATGCGCACCAGGCGAGCGAGAGCTGTGCGAGGCTGGTCCCAAGCTCGCGCGCGATCACACCGAGCTCGCGAACCCGCCGGTTGGCGTCCGTGTTGGTCACGTCCTCCTTGAGCCATCCGTAACCGGGAAGCGCTGCGCGGCTGTCGGAGGGGACGCCCTCACTGTACTTGCCGGTGAGCAGCCCCGAGGCGAGCGGGCTCCAGGTCGTCAGGCCGAGGCCGATCCTGTCGTAGAGCGGGGCGAACTCCCGCTCGACCTTGTCGCGCTCGAAGAGGTTGTACTGCGGCTGCTCCATCACCGGCTTGTGCAGGTGGTGGCGATCGGCGATCTCCCATGCCTCGAGGATCGCCGTTGCACTCCACTCGGACGTGCCCCAGTACAAAGCGCGACCGGAGCTGATGATGTCGTGCATCGCTCGCACGGTCTCCTCGATCGGCGTATCGGGATCGGGACGGTGACAGAAGATGAGGTCGAGGAAGTCAAGCCCGAGACGGCGCAACGACCCGTCCACGGCGTGGAGCAGGTACTTGCGATTGAGCGTGTTGCGCATGTTGACCGATTCCTCGATCCCCCAGAAGAACTTGCTCGAGATGACATAGCTCTGCCGGGGCCAGCCGAGCTCCGCGATCGCCTCGCCCATGATCGTCTCCGATCGGCCGCCGGCATACACCTCGGCGTTGTCGAAGAAGTTGACTCCGGCGTCGTGCGCAGCCGCCAGGCAGTCACGAGCGCTGCTGCCGGCGAGCTGAGGGCCGAAGCTGACCCACGAGCCAAACGAGAGAACGCTGACCTGAAGCCCCGAGCGGCCAAGGTGCCGATACTGCATCTCCATGACGCACGAGAATAGAGCCCTGGGGAGGGGTCGCGGCGCGCGCCCGTTGCGGTGAGCCAGCTCGACACGCTCACCGGTTGGATCGCGGCGGCACTGTTCGGCGTGGCCATCGCGTCGTCGCTGGTGAACCGCTGGGGTCTCTCCGCGGGACGGAGCTTCTCGATGGGATGGTTCCGTGCTCACAACTGGCTCGGCGCGGTCGCCACGGTGGCCGGGATCGCACATTGCCTGTCGTCGGTGACCCGGACCACACTTCCCGCCGGCGAGGAGATCGGCATCTGGGCCGGCGCCGCGGCGGTCGGCCTGCTCGTCCTGACCGCGTTCGCGGGCAGCGGTCTCTCCGGCGCGAAACGCGACTCCCGGCGGCGCATCCGGCGCAACCACGTCGCCACTATGTTTGCGGTGCTCGCGGTGGGCATCGTGCACACCGCGCTGAACGGGCCGTTGGCGGGTAGATGACCTGGCTGCGGGCTCGGACCCGCGGCGAAGGAGACTCTGGCAAGATGGACCCCCGCACCCGCCGGCGTGGGATAGGAACCTGATGCGCGATCGTGGGAGGCATGCCTGATGACCGAGACCACTGAGGCTGCTGCCCCGCCCAGCGCGGGGGACAAGCGGGCGGCTCCGACTCCCCCGGCGAGCGAGCTCGATCCGCGTCGCTGGCTCGCGCTGGCGAGCGTGATGACCGCGCTGTTCATGGTGCTGCTCGACGTCTCGATCGTGAACGTGGCGATCCCAGCGATCCGCTCGAACCTCGGGGCGAACAACGCCGACATCCAGTTCGTGATCGCCGGCTATGGTCTCGCCTACGCGGTGCTGCTGATCACCGGCGGCCGACTTGGTGACATCTTTGGCAGAAAGCGGCTGTTCATCATCGGGATGTCAGGGTTCGTGCTTGCGTCGGCACTCTGCGGGCTGGCCCAGAGCGCGATCATGCTCGACCTCTCCCGGGTGCTCCAGGGAGCCATGGCGGCGATGATGTACCCGCAGGTCCTCTCGGTGATCCAGGTGACCTTTCCGCCACAGGAACGCGCCCGCGTGTTCGGCTTCGTCGGCGCGGTCATCGGTATCGCCACGATCACCGGGCCGCTCGCCGGTGGACTGATCATCCGCAACGACATCACCGGCCAGTCGTGGCGGTGGATCTTCCTGGTGAACCTGCCGATCGGCATCGCCGCGCTGATCGCCGCGACCCGGCTGATCACCGAGTCGCGAGCCCCGAATGCCAAGGGTCTCGACGTCGGCGGGGTGATCCTTGCCACCGCGGGAATCCTGCTGCTGGTCTACCCGCTCGTCGAGGGGCAGGTCGCCGGATGGCCCGCCTGGACGTTCATCTGCATGGCGATCAGCCCGGTGATGCTGGTGCTCTTCGTCCTGTACGAACGCTCGCTGCCCGAAACGAAGTTCCCGCTAGTACAACTCTCGCTGTTCCGGATCAGGTCCTTCAGCGTCGGGGTTGCGATCTCGGCGGTCTTCATTGCGGGGATTCCCGCATTCTTCTTCACCTTCAGCCTGATGGTCCAGGTCGGCCTGGGATTCAGCGCGCTCAATGCGGGCTTGACGACGATCCCATGGAGCCTCGCCTCCGCGGTCGCGTCGGCCATGTCCACGCGCGTCGCCCCGCGCCTGGGCAAATACACGATCGCAATCGGGTCTGCGCTGCTCGTGATCGGCATGTTCGGCGTGATCGGAACCCTGCATCTTCGGGGCATCAAGGTCACCGGGTGGGACCTGATCCCGTCATTCGTGGTCAGCGGGCTCGGTCTGGGAACGGTGATCGCGCCGCTGCTCAACATCATTCTGGCCGGCGTCCCCGGGAGGGACGCGGGATCGGCATCGGGCGTGCTCACCACGTTCCAGCAACTCGGTGGCGCCATCGGTGTCGCCGTTGTCGGCGTGGTGTTCTTCGGTCTTCTGTCGAGCCGCGCGCCGGACGCGATCACAACCGTGACCCCGCAGCTCCAGTCCCAGCTCGCCGCGGCAAACCTGCCGGCACCGGCGGCGCAGGCGGCGATCTCGACGTTCTCCACCTGCTTCAAGGAGCAGGCATCCTCGAGTGATCCAACAGCACCGCCTCCGGCCAACTGCAGGACATCGGGATCGGCACCGGTCCAGGCCGCCTTCGCCAGCGCTGCTCAGACCGCGCTCGGACGCGACTTTGTGTCGTCGGTCGAGCGCATCCTGTTCTTCAACGTCGGGTTCTGGGCGCTCACCGGAATACTCTCGATGCTGCTGCCACGGACGCGACCGCAACCGGTCGCCGGAGCTGCGCAGGCCGCCTGACATGAAGACGGGCTGCCAGTCCTCGTACGAGGTACCGGCAGCCCGCGGGGGACTTAGCTGGACAGGCCGTGGCTCACGTTGGAGAAGACGTTGTTCACGGTCTTGCCCAGCGTGCTGAGGATGACGATGACGACGATCGAGATGAGGACGAGAATCAGCGCATATTCGACCATGCCCTGACCTTCCTCGTTATCCCGGAGCCTTTCCACCAGCTCACGGATGCGTTCCCCGACCTCCAGAACCCTGTTGCCCATTTTTGATATCTCCGATAAAGACATTCCCCCGACTCACGAGGCGACAAATTCAGAATGGGCTCTGATCTCAAACCCTTCCGGAAAGCCTGGTAACAGGAAGTCGCACAATGATTCGCGTTCCACCAACGTATTCGTCATCGAGTGTGATGGTGCCTTTGTGGGCAGAAACGATGGCGGCACAGATCGCGAGCCCGAGGCCGGCACCGCCGGTCTTCCTGGACCGCGAGGAGTCACCGCGCGAGAACCGCTCGAAGATCAGCGGACGCAGCGGCGCTGGGATTCCGGGCCCGCTGTCGGTGATGGAGACGACACACGTCGCCGGTGGCAACGGCGTGAGTGCGACAGCGACGCTCCCGCCTCTGGGCGTGTAGCTGATCGCGTTTTCGAGCAGGTTGTCAAAAAGGCGGCCGAGCAAGAGAGCATCACCCTCGATGACCCCCTCGCAGTCCAGCTGTTCGGTCAGCACCACGCCGAGCGTGATCGCGTGCCCTTCCCATCGAGCGAACGCCTCCTCGAGCACATCAGTGATGTCGATCCGCGAGATCGAGGTGATGAGCCCCCCGGCGTCGCCGCGCGACAGTGTGAGGAGGGATTCGGAGATCTTCACGAGGCGTCGCGTGTTCTTGAGCGCGAGCTTCACCGTTGCGGTGAGCTCGTCGGGGGTGCGGGGCTGCAGCAGGGTGATCTCGAGATCGCTCTGGAGTGCCGACAGCGGGTTGCGCAGCTCGTGGGCGGCATCCGCGGTGAATCTGCGCAGCTGGTCTGCGGTTGCCGTCTGAGCCCGGTCGCGAGCCATCAACGAGCGCACCGTCAGCTCGCTCAGGCACGCGGTGACCACCACGGCGACGAACTGGAATTTGGCGGTCAGTGGGTCGATCGCGCCGGTGAGGGCGGTGATCATGGTGATCAGCACTGCGGCGGCGGTGATCACCGCCGCGTACGGGGTCGGCAGCAGCCAGGTGGCGAAGAGCACCGCCAGCAACAGCATCCCGCCGAGGGTCGGGTTGTTCGGGACCGCGATCTCGATGACCAGGACGACTGCGAGCATCGCCACGCAGCCGAGGAACAGGATCAGGCGACCGAACAGCGGAGCCGGTTGGCGAGGACTGAACGCGTCTCGGCGCTTGATCGCGGAGCTCATGACGGCGTGGGGGCGTCGCCGCTGATGAGGCGGTAGCCGATTCCGCGGCAGGTCTCGATGAGCACCGACGCGCTGGCCGCCTGCAGCTTGCGCCGCACCTTGCCGGCATACACCTCCACCAGACCGGATTCGACGGTCTGCGCATCGCCCCATACCGCGTCGTGGATCTGTTCCTTGCTCAGCACCTGAGCGGGGTGGCGGAGGAAGAGCTCGAGGATCTCGTACTCGCGGCGGGTGGTGGGCACCACGTCGCCCCCGACCATCACCTGGCGGGCGCCGCTGTGCATGGAGAGGTTGCCCGCCTGGAGGACCTCGAGCTGAGGTGTGATCCGGCGGCGGCTCAGGGCTCGCACGCGAGCGAGGACCTCTTCAAAGTGAAAGGGCTTGGCCAGGTAGTCGTCGGCACCGGCGTCAAAACCGGCGAGGCGGTCCTTGACGTCGTCTCGGGCGGTGAGCATGAGAATCGCCGTCGGGGCCCCCTGGAGCCGAAGGTGGCGGCAGAGGCCGATGCCGTCGACGTCGCCACCGAGCATGACGTCGAGGACGGCGACGTCATAGGCGAGGCCGGAGCGGAGGGTCTCGATCGCCTCCTCACCGCTCAGGGCAAAGTCGACCGAGATGCCGGCCTCAGCCAGCCCGCGAGCGAGGCTGCCTGCAACCTCCGGTTCATCCTCGACGACGAGTACACGCATCGCTGGCATCGTAGGCAGCGATCCCGGCCGGCACCGGCTTCGCGAGTGACTCGATACTTGCTTGGATGAAGGACGTCATCGCGGCCGAGGGCGACCTGGCCATCCGGCGGGTGCGGGATCACGACGACGACTACGCCCGCCTCGTCGACTGGCGGAACAGCCCGCACGTGAGGGAGTGGTGGGACCCGGACGAACCGCCCGTGACGGTGGACCGCGTGATCGAGGAGCTCGGGCTGCGCGGTGGCGCGGACGATCAGACGACGTCGTGCATCATCGAGCTCGCCGCTGAACCGGTCGGTTTCATCCAGTTCTATCCCTGGGCCGCCGAGCAGGCCTACCTGGCCGAGATCGGACTGAGCCTGCCGGAAGGAGCTTGGGGGCTCGACATCTTCATCGGCGATAGCCGGCTCGCAGGGAGGGGGATCGGGTCGCGGGCGGTCAGGCTCCTCTCCGACCACCTCTTCGCCGAGGAGTCGGCGACCGTGGTGGCGCTCATCACCGAAGCCACCAACGCCCGATCCCACGCCGCCTACCGGCACGCCGGGCTGCGGGTCGCCGGCGAGCCCTTCCTCGACACCGACAGCCGCGCCGGTCACCGGGTGGAATCGATCCTCATGATCCGCGACCGGCCCGACGGAACAGCTGGCGAGCGATGATCTCGCGCTGCACCTCGGAAGCGCCCTCGTAGATCCGCGTGCCGCGGACGTCGCGGTAAAGGTGCTCCAGGAGGTGTCCGCGCTCGAGAGCCCTGGCGCCATGCACCTGGATCGCCACGTCGATCGCCATCATCGCCGTCTCGGTCGCGAAGAGCTTCGCCATCGCCGCGGCCTCGGTGTTCGGCGTGATCCCCGCGTCGTGCGCCGCGGCGGCCGAGTGGACCAGGAGGCGCGAGGCCTGGACCCGGGTCGCGACGTCGGCAAGCTGATGGCTCACCCCCTGGAGCGCCGACAGCGGGTGGCCGAAGGCCTGACGTTCCGCGGCATGAGCGACCGCGGCGTCGAGCGCCGCCTGAGCCATCCCGACCGCGCAGGCGCCGACGCTGGGGCGGAAGAGGTCGAGGGTCCGCATCGCAACGCCGAAACCGTGATCGATCTCGCCAAGGACGTTCTCCGCAGGCACCGCGACGCCGTCGAATTGCAGCCGGCCGATCGGGTGGTCGGCGACGAACGGGATCGGCTCGCCGGACAGCCCCGCGCTCTCTCGTGGCACGGCGAAGGCGGTGATGCCCCGGGCGCCGGCACCAGTGGTGGTCCGCGCGAAGACCGTGTAGATGTCGGCATCCGGCGCGTTGGAGATGAACACCTTCTCGCCGGTGAGTCGGAACCCGCCACCGTCGGGCTCGGCGGCAAGCGCCAGTGCCGCAACGTCGGATCCCGCATCCGGCTCGGTGAGCGCGAAAGCAGCGACCGCTTCACCCGAGGCGACCCGCGGGATCCAGGTATCGACGACCTCGCGCCGGCCGGCCGCCAGGATCGGATGGGCCCCCAGTCCCTGGAGGGCGAAGGCAGTCTCCGCGGCCGTCGAATACCGCGCGAGACCCTCACGCACCAGACAGAGGTTGAGCGCCGGGACCTCGCGACCACGCTCCAGCACCTCGGGAACGAGCCCGTGCGCGGAAAGGGCAACCACCAGCTCGCGGTTGACCCTGCCCGGCTCGCCGCCGTGCGCGATCGGCGCCAGGACGTCTCGCGCCAGAGCCTCGCTCCGGGCCAGCAGCTCGCGATGCGCCGCGGTCAGATGCGCGTAGACGGCGCTCATGTGATGACGGCGATGCCGGCCAACTCGACCAGGGCATTCGGGTCGAACAGCTCGGCGACTCCGAGCACCGCCATGGCGGGGTAGCGGCGTCCGAAATGGGTCCGCCAGACGCTCCCGAGCTCGCTCATGGATGCGCGATAGGCCGCGAGGTCGGTCACGAAGATCTGGAGCGAGACGAGATCGTCGGGCTGTCCCCCGGCGGCGTGGAGCGCAGCCACGAGGTTGCGAGCGGCGAGGTCGAACTGATCGACGATGGAGGCGCCGAAAATCGCCCCGTCCGGCCCCTGGGCTGTCTGACCGCCGAGGTACACGGTCCGGCCCGCCGCGGCGACGACGGCGTGGGCGTAGCCGACCGGCGCAGGGAGATCTGCAGCGGTGACAATCTCGTGCTCGGTGCTCATCGGCCCTCCCATCTGGGCGCGCGCCCCTCGGTCCAGGCGCGGTGATATTCGGCGTGGTCGTGGCTGCCCATGAGCAACGCCTGGGTCATGGCGTCGAGCTCGAGCGATCCGGGTAACCCCATGTCGAGCTCGCGGGTGAGCAGCACCTTGGTCGCCGAGTAGGCGAGGGCCGGCCCGTCAGACAGTCGTCGAGCCATGGTCAGGGCAGTTTCCGCAAGCGCCTCGTCGTCCACCACTGCAGTCGCGAGGCCGATCTCGAGAGCACGGTCGGCTTCGACGGTGTCGCCGAGCAATAGCAACTCGCTGGCCCGCCCAAAGCCGATGACCCGAGGCAGGAGGTATGCGGAGCCCATGTCCGCGCCCGCCAGCCCGACCTTGGTGAACAGGAATGCCAAGCGCGCGGAGCGAGCGAGGAGGCGAATGTCCGCGGCGAGCGCGATCACCGCGCCGGCACCGGCCGCGATGCCGTTGACGGCGGCGATCACCGGCAGCGGGCACTCGCGCAGCGCCCGGACCACCGAGCCGGTCATGCGCGTGAACTCGAGCAAATCCCCGGAGTCCATCGACTGCAGCGCGCCGATGATCTCGACGACGTCGCCGCCCGAGCAGAATCCCCGGCCGGTGCCGGTAATCACCACGACGCGGGCATCGCCCCGCTGGGGCAGCTCGGCGAGCAGGTCGCGAAGATCCGCATAGACGTCGAATGTGAGCGCGCCGAGCTTCTCGGGGCGTGCCAGCGTGATCGTGGCGACGCCCTCATCGACGCTGAAATTGAAATGCTGCCAGCGTTCGGTGAACCCGGCAGATGCGCGGAATCGTGTCACGCCCGTCTGACTCCTCCGTCGCCGGTGAGAGCGAGCCTGCGCAGCGCGCTCCGGTCGACCTTGCCCGAGCCGGTCCGGGGCAGCGCAGCGACGAGGTGCACCTCCCGCGGAACCTTGTGGGGCGCGAGGCGCTCGCGGACAAATCCCTGCAACGCTTCCGGGCTCGCCGCCGAGGCCGGCTTGAGCACCACCCACGCCTGGCCGAACGTGAGCCCGTCGCGTTCTGCCGCGACGACCGCGCATTCGACGACATCCGGGTGGCCGGCGATGCAGCGCTCGATCTCGGCGGGCGCGACCCAGATACCACCAACCTTGAGCAGGTCGTCTACCCTGCCGCGATACGTGAAGTACCCCGCGACGTCGCGCTCCACAAGGTCTCCGCTCATGACCAGCCCGTCCGCATAGGTGTCCGCGGACGCCGCGGCATCCTGCCAGTACATCAGAGCCGCGCTCTCCCCTCGGACCCAGAGCTTGCCGATCTGCCCATCCGGAAGCGGACGCCCGGCGTCATCGACAACCTCGCCCTGGTAGCCGGGGACGACCTCACCGATGCTCCCCGGGCGGACACGACCGGGCCGGTTGGAGATGTAGATGTGATACGCCTCGGACGATCCGATTCCGTCGAGCACCTCGATGCCGAAGGCTTCGATCCAGCGGCGGTGGAGGGGCTCGGGCAGGGCCTCGCCGGCGGACGTGCACAGGCGCAGGCAGCTCAGGTCCTGGGCCGCGGCGTCGGGGTGATCGAGCATCGCCTGCATCATCGTGGGCACATTGACCAGGATCGTCGGACGGTATCGCGCGATCAGCTCGAAGATGAGCTCGGGCGTGGTCCTCTCAGCGAAGATCACCCCGGTGGCGCCGACACCAAAGGGAAAGAGCGCCGCGAGGTCGCGCGCGTAGCCGAAGAACAGCTTCGGCACCGGGAGGACCACGTCCTCGGGACGGATGTCGAGCACGCCGCGAGCGTATGCCTGGTGGCTGAAAACCGGGCTGTGCGCGGTGTGGACGCACGCCTTCGGCTTGCCGGTGCTCCCGGTGGTGAACTTCCAGATCGCGATGTCGTCCCGCGCGATCGGGGCGGCTTCGAGGTCGGCAGTCTGGCGCGAGACCAGCGCGTCGAAGGACACCTCGCCATCGCGGAGGTCGCTCTCGGGGGCGGCGACGACCAGCAATCGCGCGCGCCCGCGGGTCGCAGCCAAGGCTTCCCGCATCCGATCGAGGGTGCCCGCGTCGACCACCACCACTGTCGCGGCTGTGTAGTCGAGGTAATACATGTAGTCCTTGGGCTGCAGGAACGTGTAAACCTCGGCGGTCACGGCCCCGATCTTCTGCACCGCGTACCAGGTGGCGACAAACTCCGCCGAGTCGGCCAGGGCGAGGAGCACGCGCTCGTGAGCCTGGACGCCGAGTTCGATGAGCGCGTTGCCCACGCGGTTGCTGAGGGCGGAGAGCTCGGCGTAGGTACAGCTACCTGCCGGTCCGGTGAGCGCCGTTCGCCGTCCCCGCCCCTCGGCGACGTTGCGGTCCAGGAAGACTGTGGCCAGGTTCACGCCGGGCTCCGTGCCGGCAGCGCTCACGTCCGCGGCTCTGCCTCGACTTGAGCGCGGATCAGGTCGACCAGGAGACGGCTCAGCGTCCCGAGGGTCTCGTCACCCTCGGCCGCGGTTGCCTCGGCGGGCGCGCCGCAGTAGGCGCGGTCCATGCCCATGGCGAGGAAGTCGGTCTGACCTGCCGCCATGGCCGCCGGCATGTCGAGCGCATAGGCGGGCAGCCGGCGCATCGTCTCGGCCTCGACGAGCTCAGGGCGCCGGGCGAGCACGAGGGACGTCTCGTAGCGGCCGGCGTGGGCAGCGCCGCTCTTGAACTCCGGAGTCAGCTGCTCGGCGACAGCACGTCGGGTGAGATCCAGGAAGCCAACCTTCGCATCGCCGGCGGCCCGCCGCAGCGTGGCCACGTGGGCCGGTTCGAAGTGGCTGTTGACGATCACCAGGTGGCGGAAGCCCTGGGCGCGCAGGGATGCGCAGACCTCGACGACCATCGCGTGCAGCGTGCCCTCGCTGATCGTCACCGCTCCGGTGAACGCGGCCGAGTAGCGGGTCACGCCGAATGCGATCTCGGGGAGCACCAGCGCATGCACCGCTCGGTCGTCGGAGAGCGCCATCGCCGCGCGCTCGCAGATCGCGGCCGAGATGATCGAGTCGGTGCCGAGCGGTGCGTGCGGGCCGTGCGGTTCCACCGCGCCGACGGGCAGGAGCAGCACCGGCACCGACCCGCTGTCGAGCAGCGCCCGCGCGCGCGGTGAGGTCAGATCGGCGAAATGGATCGACGCAGGCACGCTGAGGACGCCACATTCACGACGCTCCACACTTTACAGTTGCGCCCAGACTCACATGCGAATTGCGGTTGTCGGGGGCGGTCCGGGCGGACTCTACTTCGCGGCGCTCACCAAACAGCTCGACCCGACCCACCAGGTCACCGTGTGGGAGCGCAACGCCGACGACGATACCTTCGGGTTCGGCGTGGTCTTCTCCGATGAGACGCTCGGTGGTATCGAGCACGCCGACCCGGCGATCCATGAGGCGATGTCTCGTGAATTCGCGAGATGGGACGACATCGACATCCACTACCGGAAACGGGTGATCACGTCGGGAGGACATGGATTCGCTGCGATGAGCCGCAAACGGCTGCTCCAGATCCTCCACGCACGCTGTCGCGAGCTTGGGGTCACGCTGCTCTTCAACTCCGAAGCACCGCCCGCCGGCGAGCTTGCCGCGACGCACGACCTGGTGGTTGGCGCGGACGGCGTGAACTCGACGATACGGAGCCGGTACGCCGGGACGTTTCGACCGACTCTCGACGTGCGCCGCTGCAAGTTCATGTGGCTCGCGACCGACCTCGTCTTCGATGCCTTCAAGTTCTACATCGTCGAGACGCCGCACGGCATCATGCAGATTCACGGGTACCCGTACGACGCGACCGGGAGCACGTTCATCGTCGAGATGAACGACGCGGTCTGGCGCGGCGCCGGATTCGAACCGCTCGCCGCCCGCGGGTTCGATCCGGGTGAGAGCGATATCGCCGGCATTGCGGAGATACGGCGGCTGTTCGCGCCAATCCTCGACGGCCACGCGGTGCATGCGAACAACTCGAGGTGGATCAGTTTCACCACGGTGCGCAACGAGTGCTGGCATCACGGCAACGTCGTGATCCTCGGTGATGCCGCCCACACCGCGCACTTTTCGATCGGGTCAGGCACCAAGCTCGCCATGGAGGACGCGCTCGCACTCTCCGCATGCCTGCATGAGAACGAGAGCGTCGCGCAGGCGCTCGAGGCATACGAGGCGGAGCGCAAGCCCGTGGTCGTGTCGACCCAGCGGGCTGCGCAGGCGAGCCTCGAATGGTTCGAGAATCTCGGACAGTACGTCCACCAGGATCCGATGCAGTTCGCGTTCAACATTCTCACGCGGAGCCGCCGGGTCACCTACGACAACCTCCGACTGCGCGACCCGGAGTTCGTGCGCGAGGTCGACGCCTGGTTCGCGGGTCAGGGAGAGGCGCAGCAGCCGCGACTCGATGGGGCGGCGACGCCACCGATGTTCCAGCCCTTCCGATTGCGCGACCTCGAGCTGAAGAATCGGGTCATCGTCTCAGCGATGGACATGTACTCAGCGATCGACGGCATGCCCAACGACTTCCACCTCGTGAACACTGGAAGCAAGGCGCTGGGAGGCGCGGCCCTGGTGATGACCGAGATGGTGTGCGTCTCAGCTGCGGGCAGGATCACGCCGGGGTGCGCGGGAATGTACGCACCCGAACACGAGCCCGGGTGGCGGCGCGTCGTCGACTTCGTGCACGAGCGGACCAGCGCGCGCATCGGATTGCAGCTCGGACACTCGGGACGCAAGGGGTCCACGCGGCTGATGTGGGAGGGCATGGACGAACCGCTCCAGGAAGCCAACTGGGAGGTCATCGCGCCCTCGGCTGTTCCTTATTCACCCGCCAACCAGGTGCCCCATGAGCTGACCACGGATGAGATGGTCGCTATCCGCGACCAGTTCGTCCAGGCGGCCGAAGCCGGCGAGCGTGCCGGGTTCGATCTCCTCGAGCTGCACTGCGCGCATGGATACCTCCTCTCGAGCTTCATCTCGCCGATCTCGAACCAGCGAACCGATGAGTACGGGGGATCCATGGAGCGCCGCCTCCGCTATCCGCTCGAGGTCTTCGATGCGATGCGCGCCGCGTGGCCGGCGCACAAGCCGATGACCGTGCGCATCTCCGCCACCGACTGGTCGCCCGGTGGCATCGACGCCGACGACGCCGTGGAGATCGCTCGCGCGTTTGCGGCGCACGGAGCCGATGCCATCGACGTCTCGACCGGTCAGGTCACCAAGGACGAGCGGCCGGCCTTCGGCCGGTCGTACCAGACGCCTTACGCCGACCGCATTCGCAACGAGGTGGGCATCGCAACCATCGCGGTCGGCGTCATCTCGTCGTATGACGACGTCAACTCATTGATCCTCGCCGGCCGAGCCGACCTCTGCGCACTCGCGCGCGCCCACCTCTACGACCCGCAGTGGACCCTCCATGCGGCGGCCGACCAGGGCTATTTCGGCCCGGGCGCAGAGTGGCCGGATCCATACAAGGCCGGCAGTCGCAAGCCACAGGGAGGTCGGAGCGACGGCCCGAAGCCCCGGCTGCAGCTCATCCGCGCGGGTGCGGCGCAGACACGCCACAGCCGATGGCGGCCGCGCTGAGCAGCTCGCGAAGTTTCGTAGAAGTGTTCCAGTTTCGCTGAGTCACGCGCACGCCGAGCGCACGCTCCCAGTCGGGCAGCGTCGAGCCCATGATCCCATTGGGAAGGCGCAGGTAGATCAGCCGCTTGCCGAATGCGAACTCGTCTGGCGCGAAGGCCGCTCGATCAAGACCGGCCTTCTTCGCGGCCGCCGGCTCCGCGCTCAGGAACGCGACATGCAGCTCCTGAGGCGCAATGCCGCGCGTGACGAAGGGATTGGCGTCGACGGCCGTCACGAACTCGGTGGCGGTGCGGACCAGCACGGAGGCGCCCATGCGGAAGTCGCTGCGGATGCGCTTCGAGATCTCCTCCTCGATCGCTGCGGCGTTGCGCTGTCCCGACAAGAAGACCGCATTGCCGCTCTGCCCGTGGGTGCGAACCTCCGAGTACCCGAGCGATTCCAGCAGGTTGCGAAGATCCAGCATCGCGATTCGTTTGGCACGGCCGACGTTGATACCTCGTACCAGCGCGACCCAGGTGTGGCTCATGACCCGGCAACCCGTGAACGAGCGGTCATCGCGGTGGAAAGGCTGTCGAAGAACCATTTGCGCTCGCGGGCCAGGAAGAAGAGGTGACCGCCCCTGAAGGTCACGAGCTGCGACCCGGCGATGCCCCGCCGCATCGCTTCCGCCTCACGAAGTGGGGCAACCTTGTCCTTGCGCCCGTGCAGGATGGTGGTTGGAACCTGGATCTCGCCAAGGCGGTCGATGCAGCCGTAGGAACGCGATGCCTCTCGCTGCCGGGAAAAGGCGTACCGCGGCTGTGGGTACTTCCCGCGGTACACCAGGCTACTGAGCACGCTGAGCATCTCCATGCGCGACATGGAGCCGTCGAGCCTCGCCGACGCCATCGTGCTCACCAGCACTAGGCGCGCGACACGGCCGGGGTGCTCGAGCGCCAGGTCCAGCGCGATGCGGCCGCCCATGGAAATCCCGACCACCGTCGCCCGGCTCATGCCGACGGCATCCATGAGCGCGTCGGTGTCGTTGGACATCATCGGGATCGTGTAGGGCGCGTCCGGTTTGTCGGTGCGTCCGGCACCGCGGTTGTCGAACGCAAGCACCTGGTAGGTCTGCGCGCAGAAGTCGGTGAGCCACCCCCACTGTGAGATGTCGCTGGCGAGACCGCCGATCAAGAGGACTGGATCGCCCGATCCATGCAGCTCGTAATACATGTCGATGTCGCCGGCGTATGTGACCGGCATGGTCAGCGCGACCCCGTTGTGCTGCGGCTCAGATCCTCTTCGATCCCGCGCGCGGCTGCGAGCAGGTGGGGCAGGAACTCGCTTCGGACCAGGTC
>CABECQ010000031.1_pt1 | contig 18893 bp, 19 predicted proteins | sample 3132861 | NCBI WGS metagenome assembly CABECQ01 (sample SAMEA5534327, study PRJEB31848) | metagenome | biome: tundra; feature: field; material: soil | place: USA | collected 2013-05 | depth 0.15 m | reverse complement strand
CCGACGCCACAGTCGATAACCGCCAACCCGATCAGGGAAAGAGGCGTCTCCGTCAGGCGATAGACTTGCCAGCCGTCAGCTCTCCTGGAGGCTCATGAAACTCGCCGAGTTCGCTCGCCAGCCGCTGCTCTTCGGGCCGTCTCCCGTGCATCGCCTCGATCGGCTCAGCGAGCGGCTGGGCGGCGCCGACGTGTGGGCAAAACGCGAGGACTGCAATAGTGGCCTCGCGTTCGGGGGCAACAAAACCAGGAAGCTCGAGTACCTGGTTGCCGACGCCCTGGCGCAGGGCTGCGACACGTTGGTTTCCATCGGTGGCGTCCAGTCCAACCACACCCGTCAGGTCGCGGCGGCCGCCGCACGAATGGGCATGCGCTGCGTCCTCGTCCAGGAGAGCTGGGTGGACTGGCCCGATCCTGTCTATGACAAGGTTGGCAATATCCTGCTCTCCCGCATCCTCGGTGCGGACATCAGGATGATTCATGAGGGATTCGGGATCGGTTTCAAGTCGAGCTGGGAGCAGGCACTTGACGACGTGAGAGCTGCGGGTGGTACACCGTATCCGATTCCCGCGGGCGCGTCCGATCACCCGTTGGGCGGCCTGGGATTTGCCCGCTGGGCGCAGGAAGTCGAGGAGCAGGAGCGAGCGCTCGGCATCTTCTTCGATACGGTCATCGTCTGCTCGGTCACAGGGAGCACACAGGCGGGGATGGTCGCCGGCTTCGCAGCCCAGGATCGACCCCGCCGGGTCATCGGGATTGACGCCTCGGCGAAACCCGACGAGACCCTCGACCAGGTGACGCGGATCGCTCGACAGACGGCCTCGCTGATCGAGATCGGTCGTGACCTGCACAGCGACGAGATCATCCTCGACGCTCGCTACCACGCCGGAACATACGGCATCGCGGACCAGCGAACTGTCGAAGCCATCGAGCTCGGTGCGCGGCTTGAGGGGATGATCACCGACCCTGTGTATGAGGGCAAATCGCTTGCGGGGATGATCGACATGATCACCAGCAAGGAGATAGAGCCCGCGTCACGAGTCCTGTACGCGCATCTCGGTGGGCAGCCGGCGCTCAACGGTTACAGCTCGCTGTTCTCCTGACTCACGAAACTGCCGGGTCGACCAGATGGACAGGCACCGGGGGCGCCGCTCCCCGACGCATCAATGCTTGTACTAATCTCAACACCACCTGACCAACATCGTTGAGGAGAAGGCCGTGGCCGGAGAGAAGTCCCGCGGAGCCCCGAAGCGTCAGGGCAAGAAGCCCAAGGCCGCTGCCATCGCCAAGGCAGCGAAGAAGGCCGCTGCCCAGACTGCAGCCCAGTCGCCCGCCGAGCGCTGACCAGCACCAAGCGGTCTCGCCGAGCCTAACTGGCTTCGGCGGCCATCGAGCGCTTGCGGAGCTTGTTGCGCTCATCCGCGTTGAGGACTCGCTTGCGCATCCTGATGCCCACGGGGGTGACCTCGACGAGCTCGTCGTCGATGATGAAATCGAGGCACTCCTCGAGCGACATCTTCCGCGGCGGGACCAGGCGGATCGTCATGTCCTCCGTGGAGGACCGGATGTTGGTCTTCTGCTTTTGCTTGGTCACGTTGAGGTGGATATCACCGGGCCGGCGGTTGAGCCCGACGATCATGCCCTCATAGACCGGCGTCCCCGGCGCGATCAGCGGCTGACCCCGCTCCTGCAGGGTTACCAGCCCGTACGCGACGGCGACTCCCGGCTGGCTTGCGGTGAGCACACCGCTCCGCGTCGTCGTCGGCAGCGCCCAGGTGCGTTCCCACCCGAGCAGCCGTGTCGCCATGACGCCGGTGCCGCGCGTGAGGGTGAGGATCTGGCTCCGCAACCCGATGAGCGCACGCGTTGGCGCGTGGTACGTCAGACGCACCCCGCCACCGGCGTCGGTACGCATCGCGGTCATCTTTGCCCCGCGAGTGCCGAGCGCGTCGGTGATAGCGCCGACAACATCCGCCGAGCAGTCGATGACGCAATCCTCGACGGGTTCCACGCGCTCGCCGTCGATCTCTTTCGTGATGACTGCGGGACGTGAGACCTCGAACTCGTAGCCCTCACGGCGCATGGTCTCGATGAGGATCGCGAGGTGCAGCTCGCCGCGTCCGCTCACGTCGAAGATGTCGGCGGTCGGCCCGTCCTCGACACGCAACGCGACATTGGTGAGCAGCTCACGCTCGAGACGGGCCCGCAGCTGTCGCGACGTGCTGCTGACGGTGGCCTCGCGTCCCGCGAGCGGCGACTGGTTGACCGAGAACTGCATGCGCAGCGTCGGCTCGCCGATCTCCAGGCGGGGCAGCGCCTCAGGGTGCTCGGCGTCGGCGATGGTGTCGCCGATGGCGACCTCCGCGAGTCCCGATAGATAGACGATCTCGCCGGCGGTCGCGGAGTCAACTGGGAACCGTTGCAGCGCCTCGACGGTGAGGACCGTCGCGATTCGCTCGATCTTGCCGGCGCCCGACGCGGTGCAGCACACCACGCTCTGGCCCTGGTGGACGGTGCCCCGCTGAATCCGCCCAAGGGCCAGCCGGCCGCTCCAGTTGTCGTGATCGAGGTTGCTCACCAGCATCTGCAACGGGCCATCAGGGTCCGCGAGCGGTGGGGGAACGTTCAAGAGGATGGCGTCGAGCAGTGGCTCGAGCGTTGTGCCCGGATGGGTGAGGTCGGCAGTCGCCGTGCCCTCGCGCGCGTTGGTGTAGAGAACCGGCGCATCCAGCTGCCAGGACTCCTTGGCGAGCTCGAGGAGCAGGTCATGGGTTGCCTCGACCGTCTCGGCGGGCTGGGCGTTGGTGCGGTCGATCTTGTTGACGACGATGATCGGCTGCAAGCCGAGGGCCATGGCCTGACGGAGCACGACCCGCGTCTGCGGCATCGGGCCCTCCGCGGCGTCGACGAGCAACAGGCACCCGTCCGCCATCCCGAGAACGCGCTCGACCTCGCCCCCGAAGTCCGCGTGTCCAGGGGTATCGATGATGTTGAGCTTGACACCGTTGTAGCGAACCGACGTGGTCTTGGCGAGGATCGTGATCCCCTTCTCGCGCTCGAGATCGTTGGAATCCATGATCAATTCGCCGACCTGCTCGTGGGCCGCGAAGACGCGCGATTGCTTCAGCAGCGCATCCACGAGCGTGGTCTTGCCGTGGTCGACGTGCGCGATGATCGCGACGTTGCGGAGGTCTGCCCGGCGTTTTTCGCCTGGCACGAGAGGAGGTGGCACCTCTCGATTCTGACCGCCCGGCGTTCATCGGCCGCCCGTAACCCATTTCAAGAACTGCTGAATGTGGGACGCGAGGGCGCTTTCGAGCTCCTGCAGCAAGGAGAACTGACCCTTCGCGGTGGCCGCGGTGTTGTCGTTCAGCTGCTTGAAGAGCCCTGAGATCGGCGCCGTGAGACCCCCGAGCGGTCCCGCGTTGGCGACCGGCGAGGCGCTGGCGAGTGGCATGGCCGGCCCAGCCCCCGGGGTCGCCGTCGCAACCGCTGGAGGAGCCCAGCCGATGTACCGACCAGGCGCCGGCGCCTGTTGCGCCGCCGCATGAACGGCGAAGACCGCCACGCCGGCGACCGCAACCACCCCGACGACCGCGCGGAAACGGTGAATACCAAGCATGGGCAACCTCCAGAGGTCCGGCTGTGTCGGTCGCCCCACCGGCCGCGCCGGCTGATGCCGGCTTCGGAATTATACAGATCTGTGTATATCCCAAGCAGCGCCGACACCCGCGTCAGGGTGCGAGCCGCGGCATCGCACGGACTGTCTGTCGGTGACCGCAGCCTTATATTCGTCGCGTGAACGCAGCCAGGACCGTCCTGCTCTACGCCGTCGCGGCGATCGTCGGCATCCTCCTCGGGCTGGCGACAGCGCAGGCCACGGTCTCGTGTGCGGGCTCGTGCAACGCACAATCGATTTTCCCGGCATGGCAGAGCGGACTGATTGGCCTGGCATGCGCCGCGGTGGTGGTCATCGCATGCGCTCTCATCGACGAGGAGTTCGTTCCGGTCACGCGCCAGTGGCTCCGTGCGGCCCGGCGACGCTTCTCCGGCGACGGTCGCAAACGACACGCCGGATAGCTCCTGCCTACGATCCCCACCGTCATAGCCTGCGGCGGTGGCGAGGCTGGGCTCACGCTCGGGCCCCGATCCAGCTCCGGCGGTGTCACCGGTCGACGGCCGTCCGCACTGCTGAAGAGCGAAGGTGAGACGATTCAAGAGTGGCTGACCCTGTTTCGCTGATCCTCCCGGCGATGGGTGAGTCCGTGTCCGAGGGGATTGTCTCCCGCTGGCTCAAGGCCGTCGGGGACAGCGTCGACGAAGGCGAGCCCCTGGTTGAGGTGACCACCGACAAGGTCGACGTCGAGGTCCCGGCACCCGCAACCGGACGGCTCACCGAGATCGTCGCCGCCGAGGGCGAGACCGTCGCGGTCGGTGCGACCCTCGCGGTGATTGCCCCGGGACCTCCTGCCGCTCCCGCAGAGAGACCAGCGCCTGAGCCAGTGATAGCGGAAGCCGACACCGACGCCGACGCCGACGCCGAAACGACGTCACCTCCACCCGGAGCCCTCGAGCCGACCGGCTCGGCTCCGGTGATAGCGGAAGCCGACGCCGACGCCGACGCCGACGCCGAAACGACGTCGCCTCCACCCGCAGCCCCCGAGCCGGCAGGCTCGGAAGCCGCCGCAGACGGCGGTGCACCTGCCGGTCCGGATGCGGCGCCGGCACCAGCGCCGCCACCGCCGCCTCTGACTGCACCCAGCGCGCTCTCATTCAATGCCAACGGCTCGGACATCGACGCTTCGCCTCTGGCACGGCGCGCCGCCGCGAAAAACGGCATCGACCTGCACTCGGTGCAGGGTTCGGGTCCGGGCGGCGTTGTGACCAAGGGTGACGTGCTCGCATCCAAGGCCGGCCCCGCCCCACGACGCGACACGACCATCCGCGTCGCCGCGGGCGAGCACGCCGAGCCGATCAAGGGGCCGGCGGCAGCGCTGGTCGACTACATGGAGCGAAGCCGGGACATCCCCACGGCGACCTCGTTCCGCACCGTCAGCGTCGACGTCCTCGACAGCCGCCGGCGCCAGTTGAACAGCGTGCTCGCCGCGGGTGGCAACGCGGGCAAGGTGTCCTTCACCCATCTCATCGGGTACGCGATCGCCCAGGCCGCCGCTGCGAGCCCGGCGATGACGACGCATTTCGCGCGCACCGACGATGGCAAGCCGGCTCGCGTCCCCGGGCCCGCCCACCTGGGGCTGGCCGTGGACAGCGTCCGCAAGGACGGGACGCGTTCGCTCGTCGTCCCGGTGATTCGGAACGCTGCGGACGTGCCCTTCAGCGAGTTCCGAGACGAGTACGAGCGCCTCATCGAACGCGCGCGCACCAACGCGCTCTCTGCCGACGAGCTCCAGGGCGCGACACTGACGCTGACCAATCCGGGTGGCATCGGCACCGTCGCGTCCGTCCCACGGCTGATGCCCGGTCAGGGAACCATCGTCGCGGTCGGCGCCATCGGCTATCCGGCGGAGTGGCACGGCGTTCCTGAAGCCACCATCCGTGACCTCGGCGTCGGCAAGGTCATGACCATGACCAGCACCTACGACCACCGGGTCATCCAGGGGGCGGAGTCCGGAGAGTTCCTCGGACGCATCGAATCGCTGCTCGAAGGAGCAGATGGCTTCTACGACGGAGTTTTTGCCAGCCTTGGCCTGATCATGCCTCCTATGGAACAAGCCCCGGCTCGCATCACAGCGACGTCCTCGCCCGCACCACCGTCGGTGGGCCAGGGAACACCGGATCGCGTTTTGCTCGGGGCGATGCAGGCGGCGACATCGCTCATCAAGGCGCATCGCACCCATGGCCATCTCGGCGCGCACCTGGATCCGCTGGGATCGCCGCCGATCGGTGACCCCGCGATGGACCCGGCGACGTACGGCTTGACCGAGGAGTTGATGGAGCAGATCCCCGCGGACCTGCTGCGCGTCTACGTCCCGGGCCACAACCTCGCCGAGGTGCTGCCGAATCTCCGGCGCGTGTACTGCAGCACGATCGCGTTCGAGATCGAGCACATCTCGAGCCACGAGCAGCGCGTGTGGTTGCGCGAGCACATCGAGGCAGGCAAGTACCGCCCCGCGCTCACCGTGGAGGACCGGCTCCGGCTGCTCGAACGGCTCACCAAGGTCGATGCGATGGAGCGCTACCAGCGCGCCGCGTTCCTCGGGCAGAAGACGTTCTCCATCGAAGGGCTCGACGCACTCGTGCCGATGCTCGAGACCCTGATGACGATGGTTGCGGACGACGGCATCGGTGAGGCAGTGCTGGGCATGTCACATCGCGGCCGGCTCGCAGTGGTGGCGCACGTCGCCAACCGCTCGTACGAGTCGATCCTCAACGCCTTCGAGCTCGCGTCGGCGCGGCGGCAGATCGCTCGGTTCGATTCGACCGGGGATGTGAAGTACCACGTCGGCGCAACCGGCACCTATCACACCGAAAACGGCAAGGTGATCCTCGTCCGCCTCCTGCCAAACCCGAGCCACCTGGAGGCGATCGACCCCGTGGTCGAGGGATGGTGCCGGGCGGCCCAGACCCAGCGTCGCGCGACGACGCTGCACCTCGACCCGATGGCGGCGCTCCCGGTGCTGATCCACGGGGATGCCGCATTTGCCGGACAGGGAATCGTCCAGGAGGTGCTCAACCTGCAAGCGCTTCCCGGCTACACCACCGGTGGGACGGTGCATTTCATCGCCGACAACCAGGTCGGCTTCACCACGGACCCCCAGGAGGGGCGGTCGACCCGCTACGCGTCGGACCTTGCCAAGGGTTTCGACATCCCCATCGTTCATGTCAATGCCGACGATGTCGAGGCGTGCCTGGCCGCGGTCACGTTCGCGTACGACTACCGCCGCGCGTATCGCCGCGACGTCATGGTGCATCTGATCGGCTACCGGCGTTTCGGCCACAACGAGGCCGACGAGCCGGCGTACACGCAGCCACTCATGTACAAGAAGATCCGCCAGCACCCCACCGTCCGCGAGATCTTCGCTGCGCAACTGGTCGCGGACGGTTTGATCAGGCCGGAACAGGTCGAGGAACAGGCCAAGGCGATGTACACACGCATCGCCGACGCACACAAGCGCGTCAAGGAAAACCTGGCGGCAGAGCTCGACGACCTCACTCACGAGCAGGTGGTCGAGGAACCAGACGATCCGATGCTGCGCACGGCGGTTTCCGGCCGCCAGCTCGCTGGTCTCAACGAGCAGCTTCTCACCTTTCCCAAGCACTTCACGCCGAACACCAAGCTCATGCGCCAGATGGAGCGGCGCAGGTCCGCGCTGCTCGAGGGCGCGATCGACTGGGGCACCGCCGAAGCGCTCGCCTTCGCATCGCTCGTCACGCAGGGCCACCCCATCCGGCTCACCGGCCAGGACACGGTGCGCGGCACCTTCAGCCATCGTCACCTCGCTTTTCACGACGAGATCAGTGGCGAGGTGTACATCCCGATGCAGCACCTCACCGATGCGCAGGCAACCTTCGAGGTGCTCAACAGTCCGCTCAGCGAGGTCGGGTGTCTCGGATTCGAGTACGGCTACAGCGCGGCGGACCCCGAGACGCTGGTCATCTGGGAGGCGCAGTACGGCGACTTCTTCAACAACGCCGAGATGATCGTCGACCAGTTCGTCTCTTCTGCGCGCGCCAAGTGGGGGCAGCACTCACGGCTGACCATGCTCCTGCCCCACGGCTACGAGGGCAGCGGGCCGGAGCATTCCAGCGCACGCATCGAGCGCTTCCTGCAACTCTGCGCCAACGATAACATGCGCCTGGCCAACTGCACGACACCTGCTCAGTACTTCCATCTGCTGCGCAGCCAGGGTCTCCTCGGTGATCCGCGTCCGCTCATCGTCTTCACGCCGAAGAGCCTGCTGCGCCTCAGGGAATCGACCTCCAAGCTCGCCGACCTCAGCTCGGGGAGATTCCAGCCGGTCATCGACGATCCGACCGGACCCGAACGTCGCGAGGAGGTGCGCACCCTGCTCCTCTGCTCGGGCCGGATGTACTACGAGCTCAGCCTCGCCCCGCAACGCGAGGAGGCGACCGACATCGCCATCGCCCGCGTCGAGCAACTCTATCCGCTGCCCATCGACTCGATCCTCGACCTGGTTGCGTCATATCCCAAGCTCGAGCGGTTGTACTGGGTGCAGGAGGAACCGCAGAACATGGGCGCGTGGGGGAGCCTCGAGCGAGCGGTCGGCCTGGCGCGCCCCAAGGACCTCCAGTGGGATTACATCGGCAGGTCTCGCCGCGCCAGCCCGTCGGAAGGCTACACGGGCTCGCACCAGCTCGAGCAGGAACGAATCGTCACCGAAGCATTCGCAACGTCGCGGCGCGGTCGCCAACAGTCCGCTGACCGGTCCGCCGCAGCCGTTCCCGCCACCACGCGCACCTCGGCATGACCGAGCGCGTCGTGGTGCTCGGCGGCGGTCCCGCCGGCGATGTCGCCGCGCTTCGCGCCGCCCAGCTCGGCGCCGAGGTAACCATCATCGAACGCGCCGAGCTGGGTGGGACCTGCTTGAACTGGGGATGCATCCCCACCAAGTCGCTCCTCGCCGGCGCTGATCTGTTGCGCAAGATCCGCGACGCCGCCTCTTTCGGCATCCGCGTCCCCGAGCCCGAGGTCGACTTCCCGCGCATGATGGAGCGCAAGGAAGAGGTCGTCCTCTCCATGCGCAGAGGCGTCGAGGCGGCGTGCAAGCGCAAGGGGGTGAAGGTCGTTCGAGCCCAGGGCGTTGTCGAAGGCGACGCGGTCGTCGCCGGCGACGAACGCCATGAGTTCGATCACCTCATCGTCTGCGTCGGCACCGAGGCGTCCGGGCTCCCGGGCATCGACATGGAACATCCGCGGGTCGTGACCTCCGACGGGATCCTCCGTCTGGAGCGCATCCCGGATCACATGCTGGTGATCGGCGGCGGCGTCGTCGGCTGCGAGTTCGCGAGCCTGTTCGCCGCGCTCGGATCGCGCATCACCGTCGTCGAACTGCTCCCCCAGGTTCTGGCCGGCGTGGACGCTCGCATCGTCCAGCAGTGGCGTCGCATCGTCGAAAAACAGGGGATCACTTTTCTCCCCGGACGTCGCGTCGCATCGGTCGACTACGGCGCGGACACGGTGCAGGCTCACCTCGACGATGGGACGGCCATCGATGCGGATCTGCTGCTGGTCTCGGTCGGGCGTCGTTCACAGACGCGCGGGATCGGACTCGAGGATGCCGGCGTCGCCATCAACGACCGGGATCACATCGAGGTTGACGAATTCCTGCGCACCGCCAACCCGAAGATCTGGGCCGCAGGCGACTGCATCGGCGGCCTGCAACTGGCTCACCTTGGCAGCGCGGAGGGCGGGCGCGCCGCCGAGAACGCCCTCGGTCACGATGTCATGCCGATGGACCGCACAGTCGTGCCATCCTGCATCTACACGCATCCCGAAATTGCCATGGTTGGCTTAAACCCAGAAGCGGCGAAGGCCGCCGGTATCGAGCTGAAGCTCGGCCAAGCGCGCTACCTCGGCAACGGCAAGGCGCTCGGCGAGGGAGAGCCCGACGGCCTCGCTCAGCTCTATGCCGACGCGGCGACGGACCGGCTGCTTGGCGCCACCGTCATGGGTGTCCACGCGGTCGAGATCATCCACGAGGTCGGCGTCGCCATCAGCGACGGCCTCTCGATGGACGATCTGGGCTCGATCATCCACGCGCACCCGACGGTAAGTGAGCTGATGATGGACGCTGCCGAGCAGGCAGAAGGCGTCGCTCCTTACCTCAGCTAAACACCCTGCGACGCGGAGCGGGAGGGGTCACCCGCGCCACTGCTCAGCTTGTCAGCGCCCTCGCTCGCGCAAGCAGATTGTCGCACTCTCTCGGGCGCTGCCAAATTCGCCGTGGCGCGGGCGACCCCTCCCGCTCCGAGGCCCACGCCCAGCTTAGGAAGTCGCTGTCTTGCGCAGACGCTCGTCGCGGCGCCTGCGGTTTCGCATCCGAATGGCGACAACCAGCACACGGCCCTCGAACCAGGTGGCCCATCCCGTCCCGAGCGCACCTGCGAGGAGGATCGCACCGAGCCAGCGCGGCGTCAGGACAACGATGGTCAGGCCCGCGACCAGGAGCAATGTGGTGGCGGTCAGGAACACGACGGTCAGCAAGGCTCGCCAGGTGAACAGGACGGAATTCCTGACCGCGATGACCGCTGCCTGCGCGTCGAGGCGAGCTTTTGGGGTGGCGCCGGGCACCTGCTGACCACCGGCAAACGCGCGCCTTCGGTTGGTCGCAATGCGCCAGAAAAACAGGCTCGCCGCAAGCCGGGCGAGGAGCCGGATGACGATGGCCCACGGCATCTCCCCATGCTACAGTCGCCGGGCGTTTGAACCGTGGGAGCAGCGAGATGATTCGTGCGTACGTGCTCGTGACAGCGAGCGCAGGCAGGGCGCAACACGTGGCTGATGCCCTGAGAGGCAATGACGGCATCGTCATGGTCGACGCGATCACCGGCGAATACGACGTCATCGCCCAGGTCGAGGCAAGCGACGTACCGGGGATCGGTCGTCTCATCCTCGATCGGATCCAGTCCGCCGACGGCGTGGTCAAGACGATCACGTGCCTCGCGGTCTGATCCCGGCGTCTCCTCACCCGTCCGGAGTGCGGGGCTGGGTGGTCTAGCCGGCCTCTACCGGACGGCGCTGGCGCGCCTCCGCGGCAGCGCGCTCCTGCGGCACTCGCTGCTGTTCTGGACCGTCGTCGGGCTGGTTCTCGGTGAGGCCGTGACTGCCGATGTGGCGCTCGTGCACGGCCACGGGACGATCACACTCGCCGTCGTGGCCACCGCCATCTGGTGGGTGGTGGTGACCATCGGAGTGATTGGCGGCGCCGCCCTGCTCCGCACGCCCGACGGGAATCCCGTCGATCGCTACGGGATTCCGAACGGGCTCACCGCGCTCCGCGGCTATTTCTGCGTTCCGGTGCTGTTCATCGGCACGCTCTCGCTGCCGGGGCGCCTCGGACTGGCCCTCTGGGGCTCGATCGGCGGGTCCGTCGGCCTCCTCGACGCGGTCGACGGCTTCATCGCCCGCCGTTATGGACCCGTCACCGTGCTCGGCAAGGCGATGGACCCCTTCGGCGACGCCATCTACTTTGTCGTCGGCGCGATCGGATCGTGGGCACTCGGGATCGTGCCCCTGTGGCTGACCTTGCTGATCGTTGTCCGCTATTCCGGACCGGTCCTGCTGACGCCGATCGTCCTGCTCAGCGGACGGCGCCCGGAGTTGGTGCACACCCTCTGGGGCCGGCGCAACACCCTGCTCATCGGCATCGTGCTCTTCATCCTGTATTGGGTCCGGCTCTTCGGCGGCCCGATCGATGTCATCGCGCTGATCCTCGCGCTCCCAACACTCGTGCCCACGGCGCTTCTCCACTTCGTGGCGCTGTTCCAACGGGTTGCCGCGTCGCCGCGGGCACGGTGACGAGTCGGGTCAATCGCTAGTCGAGGTCCCGAGCACCTCACGGATGTGGCTGAGCCACCCCACGGCCGTCAGACCGTTGGCCGCCGGCATGTAGTTGCAGTCGAAGCCGTCGCCGAGCATCCGCGTCAGGCCCGCGTCGTCAAACCCCTCGTCGATGAGACGGTCGATGTCGTCCGACGCCGCCAGGACCGTTTCGGGCGAGGCATCCTCAGCGAATGCGTGCAGCGCGGCGTCCGGGGTGCCATGGTCCTGCTGCCAGTCCTGGTGGTAATAGCCGGCCAGCAGCTGGGCCAGGGCTGGATACTCGGTTGCGGCGTTGTCGATCGCGATCTCGATATCGATGGTGCCGTTCATTGTCATCGCTCCTGATGTCTCTTGTTCCGGTGCGGGGATCGGGTCGGATAGGCGGTGACGAGCGTGAATCCGCCAGGAAGCTCGTCGTTGCGGCGCAGGACCAGTCGAACGGAGGTCACCTGCGTGGGAACCACGACGCCCCGGCTCACCTCGGCGTAGGTGAGCACGTGACCGACCACCTCGCCCATGTCCTCGACGAAGCTGAAGGGCGCGCCCTTGTCCCTGCCGCCGAGCCAGGCGGTGATGTCCGCGCTGCGGCGCGTCACCGCGATGTCGACGCACCGCTGCGCGGTGGCTCGGCTCACGAAGCGGCCGGCTGCGGCAACGCCCTCACGAAGGATCCGTCGCATCTCGTCGCCTGGCCGTGTGTCGACATGCCGGCGCAGCGTGTGACCGCCCTGCCCCTCGTAGACACTGAGGTCCTCCACCGGAATCCGGCGAGGGCGCGGCCCTGGAACCGGCCGGTCGATGCCATCGAGCATGTGTGTCCTCCCGCACCTGTCGCTGAGCGGCAGGCGAGTGCCGCGATGCGCCGCAGTCTCTCCGGGCTCAACGGACACCACGCAGACGGTGCGGTTGACGAGTGGGACCGCCGGGCATAATCACGCCGCAGTGCTCGCAGTCCTCAAGCCGACGCCTGCGCCCGGGTTCGTGATCGGCGACGTCCCGATGCCCTCACCCGCCGCCGGCCAGATCCTTCTTCGCGTCGCCGCCACGTCGGTGTGTGGTACCGACGTGCATCTCTACGACTGGAATCCCTGGGCCGCGGCGCGTGTGCACCCGCCACGCGTGGTCGGTCACGAGGTCTGCGGTGAGGTCGTCGCCTGGGGTGACGGCGTCCAGGGGCCGCCGATCGGCACCGGCGTCGCGGTCGAGTCGCACATCGTCTGCGGTCACTGCGACGAGTGCCGTCGCGGTGACTTCCACGTCTGCGAGAACACGCGCATTCTCGGAGTCGACGTCGACGGGGCGTTCGCCACCCACCTCGTGGTGCCCGCGGCCAACGTCTGGCCGGTCGGCGAGGCCGTTCCCCCCGACGTCGCCGCCGCCATGGAGCCCTTCGGCAACGCCGTCCACGCCTGCTCCTACGGCGAGCTCGGTGGACGCACCGTGGTGGTATTCGGCTGCGGTCCGATCGGCTGCGCGGCCATCGCCGTGGCGCGGGTCCAGGGGGCAGCCCGGGTGGTCGGGGTTGACCGCAACGCATACCGGCTTGACCTGGCGGAGCGCATGGGCGCGCACGCGATCGTCCGGGCGACCGACGACGCCGTCGACGACGCGGTGCGTCGGGCCGCGGGCGGCGCAATCGACTGCGTGCTCGAGATGAGCGGATCGCCGGTTGCGGTCGCCTCGGCGACGCGCCTCGTGCGTCCTGGCGGCTGGATCAGCCTGCTCGGCATCGGCGACGGACCGGACGTGGTCGACCTCTCCAGCGACGTTGTCATGAAGGGTCTGAGCCTCTACGGCATCGCCGGCCGGCGCATCCCGGCAACCTGGGAGCAGGTCACCGCCTACGTTCGAGACGGCGTGATCGACGTGCGCACGCTGATCACCCACCGCTTCGCGATGCACGAGATCGACGGGGCGATCGAGCTCATGAAGTCCGGTCGGTGCGGGAAGGTCACGCTCACCCCCGAGTAGCGCGCGGGGGTATCGTTGATCGCATGGTGACGAGCGCAGGCACGTCGAAGGCTGTCCAGGCACTCGACGCGTCGCTGAACGAGGACCTGGAAGCGCTGCGGCGCGACGGATTGTTCCGTCCCTTGCGCGTGCTGGAGTCGGCCCAGGGCCCGGAGGTCGACATCGCCGGCAAGGCGGTGATCAGCCTGTCCAGCAACAACTATCTGGGCCTCAATACGCACCCCCGCCTCGTCGAGGCCGCGTCCCGAGCAGCGCTTGAATGGGGTGCCGGCACCGGTGCGGTTCGCACCATCGCGGGGACGCAGACGCTGCACGAAGAGTTGGAGCGCCGCCTGGCGGCATTCAAGCGCACCGAGGCGTCGCTCACCTTCCAGAGTGGCTACGCCGTGAATGTCGGTGTCATCGGATCGATGCTCGAGCAGGGTGACTGCGTGGTCAGCGACAAGCTCAACCACGCCAGCATCATCGACGGCATCCGCTTGACCAAGGCGGACCGGATCCTGTACGAGCACGCCGATCCCGACGATGCAGAACGCGCGCTCAGCGAGGCACGTGGCAAGGGCTACCGGCGCATCCTGCTGGTCACCGACGGAGTCTTCAGCATGGACGGTGACATCGCGCCGCTGCCGCAGCTGGTGGAGCGCGCCGAGCACTACGACGCGGCAGTGATGGTCGACGACGCCCACGCGACCGGCGTGCTCGGCAGCAACGGCCGGGGCACCACCGACCATTTCGGCCTGCACGGCAGGGTCGCGCTCAACATCGGCACCCTGAGCAAGGCGATCGGCGTGGTCGGCGGGTATGTCGCCTCGACACAGATCGTCCGCGATCATCTGATCCACAAGTCGCGCCCATTTCTGTTCTCGTCCTCGCATCCGCCCGCTGTGGTGGCCGCGTGCATAGCGGCCATCGACGTGCTCGAGCAGGAGCCGCAGCTGATGGAGCAGCTCTGGAGCAACACGCGCCATTTCAAGAGCGGCCTGCGCGAGCTCGGCTTCGACATCGGGGACAGCGAGACGCCGATCACGCCCGTGATGTGCGGTGAGGCGCCGGTCGCGATGCAGCTCTCGGACATGCTCCTCGAGCGCGGGATTTTCGCCCAGGGCATCGGATTTCCCACGGTTGCGCGGGGAAGGGCACGGGTGCGCACGATCGTCTGCGCGACCCATACCCACGAGCAGCTCGACCGCGCGCTACTCGTGTTCGAAGAGGTCGGCACCCGGCTTGGACTGATTGGAGGACGCCGCCCGGCGTAACGCGATGGCACCAACACGCTTCTGCGAGTTGCATCCTTCGCGGGCCGGGCAGCGCTAGCGATGGCTCATCGCACGGCTGCGGAGCTCGAGGAGGAGCGGCTGGAGATCCTGGCCGCGCAGCGTGACCGAGCAGCGTTCGCGCCGCTCTACGAGCGCTACGTCGACCAGATCCACGCCTACGTCTACACACTCACGCACGACATGGAGCAGGCCGACGACGTGACTGCAGCAACCTTTGCCAAGGCGATGGAGGAACTCCCACGCTTCGAGTGGCGCGCGGTTCCGTACTCGGCCTGGCTCTACCGCGTCGCCGGCAACCTGGTGTCGAGGGAGCGTCGCCGCCCCGGCTGGATCGAGCTCGAGCCGCGCATGCTGCCCGACGCCGGCGCCGATCCCGCCCTCCACGCCGAGGAGAACGATCGCGCTGACGAGGTGCGCGCCGCGGTCGCGGGTCTGCCCCACGACCAGCGCCAGGCGATCCTGCTGCGCTTCGGCGGTGACCTCCGCAACCGGGAGATCGCCGAGATCATGGGGCGGAGCGAAGGCGCGGTGAAGCTGCTCACCTTCCGCGCATTGACGGCGCTGCGCCGGCGTCTCGGCGCGCCGCTCCCGGCCGAACGCCTCTCGAGGTCGGGATCGTGAGCATCGACGATCGTCTCGATGCGGCGCTGGGGGGCGACATCATCGCGTTCGCCGCCTCCCCCGAGGTCTCGGCCCTGGTCGACACCGGCGACGAGGTCATTGGCGCCTTTGCAGTCTGGACGCTGGATCCCGCACGACGAGCCGACATCTACGCGGCTGCCTTCGCGCTCGCGGACGCAGGCGGGTTCGGCGGCCGCGTGCGTGCGCTCGGGCTCGACCGCAGGGTGCAGGCGATCGCGGGCGGCGCGGTGGTCACTCTGGCGGCAGCAGCAGCGGTCGCCATCGCTCGTGGCAGACGCCATCCGGCCGAGCCATTGAGCGCCTGATGGCACCGATGGACCAGGAGCCCGAGGTTCCCGACGCGGAGCGCGAGCGCATCCGCCAGCGAGATCGCAAGCGCGAGCGCCGCATGGTGGTGGACAACGCCGGGATCAAGCGCGTTCTCCCGGCAGTCGCCGAGAAACGGCGGAAGGCGAATCCGCCGCCGCCTCAGGAGGCCGTGAGCTGACCGCTCAGAACCTCGGTATTCGACGGAGTCGGACTGCCCCCGGCCGGCTCCACGGTGGCAGCAAGGCTCTTGTACCCCGCAAGGCTCCCCGGGACGACCGCAACCCAGCCGCCGACCGCCGGGCTCGGACTGAGGAAAGCGACGCCCTTCGGTGATCCCTGCGGCGGGATGAGCCAGACCTCATACGTCTTGGTGCTGGGGAGTGGCTGGAGGCCGTTCACCATCAGCACCGCCGGCGTCCCGCCGGCTGGAACGTCGAGCGTTCCGGTCGCCGTGGTTCCCGACACGGTGTAGGAGACGGTCACCGGGGGTTGCAGGTTCGTCCTGCTCGTGGCGCCCCAGATCCCGAAAGCGATGGCCGCGATCACCGCCGCCGCCCCGACGACCGTGAGCGTCCGGCTCGCCGGGATCGCATCGATCAGACGTCGCCACCAGGGAACGGTCGGTGAGGCGGTTGCCTCTGCGTAGACCTCGGCCATGAGATTGCGCCGCAGCCGTGCGGGTGGCGGGACCACCTCGAGCGCGGCGGGCAGGAGCGATGCAAGCTCGGCATACTCGTCGGCGGTGTGCCGGCAGGCCGCGCACGTGGACAGATGCCGCTCCATGCCGTCTCGCTCCGACGGCTCGAGCGCACCGACAGCCTCGAGCGCGAGGAGGTCGGCGACCTCCTCGTGGCTCATTGCGTCTGCCATGGTGTCTCCACGCGATCGGCGAGGCTGGCGCGAAGCTTGTCGAGCGCGATCCGGACCCGCCCCTTGACGGTGCCGAGAGGCACTTCCATCGCAGTGGCAATCTCGGACTGCGAGTAGCCGCCGTAGTAGGCGAGCTCGATGGTCTGGCGCTGCTCGGCTGGCAGCTCGGCGAGCGCCTTGCGAACCTCCTCGCCGCTCAGCTCGAGCGCGACCGCTGCCCACGGATCGGAGACCGCGGGTTCCAGCGATTCACCTTCGATCGGTGTATCGAGCCGCGTCCTGTGCCGATCGCCGCGGAGGCGGTCGATCGCTCGGTTGCGGACGATCGTGCAGATCCATGAGCGCAGTGATCCCCGCCCCGACTGGAACGTGGAGCCGCGCCGCCAGACCGCGAGAAAGGATTCCTGCACGACATCCTCGGCCGCGCCCCGATCGCTCAGGATGCGCAGGGCGACAGTGTGGGCGAGGCCACCGTATCGGTCGTACAAAGCTTCGATCCCCTCGGGCGAGCGGGCAGAGATCGAGCGGACAATGTCGTCGTCACTCAGGTGCACTTTCATGCTCCGACACACGCTCGGGGGTTGCGCATCTGTTGGTACGCGCCTAATGGGGCGTTTGGATCACCCGGGCACGCGCCACCTGGAGGCGGCAGCACGCGCGGAGCCCTAGGAGACTTTGACTCGGCCGCCACGAACCCGGGCCGCAGTCGACTGGAGCAGCACCGGCTCGTCGGGCTGCTGGACGACGATCGCTGCGGCGGCCGGGCGGAGGCTGGTTGCCGCCGGCCCCTCGAAGACCACCTTCACGGCACCGGCCGCCGTACCTGCCTGGGCGATCGACAGCGCGGCGTTGTACTCGTCGAGCGGGAATCGATGGGTCACGACACCGTCGACCGGAAAGCTCGAGTCGCTCAGCCACTCCCGGATGGTGCCGAAGGTTCGCTTGCCGTCCGGCTCGCGGCCGTATGAGGCGGCGCCGCGCACGGTGAGCTCACGCGCCCAGATCAACGACCACTCGATCTCGTGGCGGCCGGAGCGGCCGCAGAGCACCAGCGTGCCCCCGGCGCGCAGAAGGCGCACTGCGAGGTCGATGCTCAGCGCCGACGCGCGACAGTCGAAGACCACGTCGACGCCGCCGTCGAGGACGGGCAGGCCACCGCCGGCCGGGCGCATCACCCGGGCTTCCATGTGCTCGGCGGTCTTCTGGAGCATCTGCTCCGAAGATCCGTGCCAGACGCGGTTGGCCCCGATCGATCGAATTGCCATGAACGCCGCATTGGGGTCGCCGTTGAGCGGTGCGCTTCCCCGATGGCGCCGGCCCATGCGCGGGCGCGTGGTGCTCCGAGCGTCGTGGAGCACGATGATGTCGAGGTCGGGGTGCAAGCGCCGCAGGGTCGCAACGATGAGCCGGCTCAACGCACCCGACCCGATCACCACCGCCGTGTCGCCCCGGCGCGTCCAGCGCAGCACGGCGTGGAGCGCCGTGGCCGCCGGTTCCGCGAGGACGCCTCGCTGGTCGGAGATGCCGTCGGCCGGAACGAGCATGTCCTCGTGAACCAGGAAGCCCTCGCTCCAGCCACCGCCGGCCTTCTCGCTCGATCCAACCGACCGGCCGGAGCACAGCGACCCGCCGCGGTCCGCGTTCTCGCAGAGATGGGTGTCGCCCGCACGGCAGCGACGGCATTCGGCCAGCCCCTTGTGGGCGCAGCGCAGGGTCGGCTCCACCAGGACGCGATCTCCCTCGCGGGCCCAGCGGGTCGACGAGGCGCGTTCGACCACGCCGACGACCTCGTGGCCGGGGATGAACGTGCTCGGGGCGGTATAGGCCGAAAGCACGTTGGGAACCGGGTCGCGGTGCACGAGGGCGAGGTCGGTGCTGCAGATGCCGGCCAGCGCGGGGCGGATGAGCACCCATCCGGGCCCGGGAGGAACCGGTGTTCTGACGTCGCGTACCTCGACAGGAAGCGACGAGCTCGCTTGCGCGCGACGACGCCTTCCGCGGCCCCGCCCCCCGGAGCCGGGGTCGATGAGGGTCGGATCGACGACTAGCGCCCGCATCGGGCGTGCCAAAGGCTGGAATGGCCGCGAACCAGCGCGGCAGTGAACTCTCTCATCGCCTCAAGTTGTGAGGATACCGTTGCTCAGCCCTGCGGTGCAGCATTGACAATGGTTCTGATGACCGATCAGCCACCGCCTCCCAGCCCGCCACCGGTCGATGTGGGAGCGCCTCCGCCCGCTTGGGGCTCACCGCCGCCGGGCTGGGGATCACCCCCACCGGGATGGGGCTCGCCTCCTCCGGGCT
>CABECQ010000030.1_pt1 | contig 18983 bp, 18 predicted proteins | sample 3132861 | NCBI WGS metagenome assembly CABECQ01 (sample SAMEA5534327, study PRJEB31848) | metagenome | biome: tundra; feature: field; material: soil | place: USA | collected 2013-05 | depth 0.15 m | reverse complement strand
CGTACAGCCGATCGCGGGTCAGCCCCGCGAAGGCATCGACGATCGCTCGCCGCGTGCCGGTGAGGCGGTTGAACAATGTCGACTTCCCGACGTTGGGACGCCCGACGATCGCGACCACCCCGACCGCCGGCGCAATCGGATCCCCCTCCTCGCGATGGCGCCGGCGGGTGGCGTCGGCCGGGCTCATTTCCCCCCGCCGGGGACCGGCGAGATATCCATGGAGATCTGCGCGAACAGCCCGCCCTCATCCTTCAGCGCAAAGGCGTTGACGTCCTCGGCGCCCGAGGTCGTGGTGCGGCAGATGATGTAGACGTAGTCGACCCACGCATGGTCGGTGTCGAACTGCGACGGCTGCGCGGGGTGATCGGGGTGGCTGTGCCAGATACCCGCGACGTCGAGGCCCCGGGAGCGTGCGTCGCGATCGGCCTTCATGAAGTCGACCGGGTCGAGGTCATAACGATCTGCAGCACGCTCGGTCCACATGTTGCGAGCCGAGGTGACGTCGACGATGACCATGCGCGTCCCATCCCGCCGACCCAAGAGCACACCGCATCCCTCGTGGGGGTAGGCGGCGACGGCCAGCTCTCGGACCCGTTGCTCGGCGGCCGGCGCGACGGTCGCAAAGCGCAGGTTCAACGCGCGGCCCGCCGGTAGAGCCCGGTCGAGAGATACCGATCACCGCCGTCGGGGAGCACGGTGACGATCACGCCGCTGCCGATCCGTCGTGCGATCTCGCCGCACGCCCAGAGGGCTGCGCCGCTGGAGTGCCCCGCGAGGATCCCCTCGGTGCGAGCCAGCTCCCGGGCGAGATCGTATGCGGGCTCGGTCTCGACGCCGATGTCCTCGTCGGCAAGCGACGGGTCGTAGATCCCGGGCACGATCGACGTCTCCATGTGCTTCAGGCCCTCGAGGCCGTGCCACGGCTCGGCGGGTTGCACGCTGATGCACTGGACCTCGGGATTCATCTCCTTCAGACGCCGGGTCACCCCCATGAACGTGCCACTGGTTCCCATCGCTGCGACGAAATGCGTCACGGTTCCTCTGGTCTGCTCCCAGATCTCGACACCGGTCCCGTCGTAATGGGCGAGCCAGTTGGCGTCGTTGTTGTACTGGTCGGGCATGAAGTAGGCGTCCGGGTTTTCGTCGTACATGGCGCGAACCAGACGGATCGCGCCGTCGCTCCCCTCGAGAGGATCGCTGTACTCCACCTCGGCGCCATACGCCCTGACCAGTTGGCGTCGCTCGTCGCTGACGTTGCCGGGCATCACCAGACGGACGCGATAGCCTTTGGCGGCACCGATCATCGCGTAGGCGATGCCGGTGTTCCCACTGGTGCTGTCGATGATCGTCCGTCCGCGGGTGAGCCGACCGGAGCGCTCCCCGTCCTCGATCATCCGCAGCGCGGGCCGGTCCTTGACCGAGCCCCCGGGGTTGAGGAACTCAGCCTTCGCAAATACCGCGACATCCGGGCATTCGTCCTCGAACAGACGGATGCGCAGCAATGGGGTATTGCCGATGCGTTCGGTGATCGTCTCCCCCATCGCCCTCGGTACGAGCGTCAACGCCGGCTGCGCCGGGTGCTGCGGCGTGGTCACGCCGATCAGCTGGCCTCGGCTCCCTGCGCCACCCGAAATCCGGCAGACCCGCGCCGTTGATCGGCGATGACTGCGAGGACCGCCTCAGGGCGAACCAGGAACGGCCCGTCCTCGCCTGGAAGCTCGACGAAACCCGAACCACTCGATGCATTGAGCTTGGCGGTGATCTCCTCGACGGTGAGCTTCACGGAGAGGTCACCACCGTTTGCGAGACGTACGTGTGCCATATGTCTCCTAGAGTACCGGGTCCGTGCGCTGAGGGCGGTCTCGAGCCTCAGCCTGCAGACGCGGCGATGAGCGCCGAGTCGAACTCGGCTTTGAGGTCGTCGATGTGCTCGATGCCGACGCTGATCCGCACCAGTCCATCGGTGATGCCCAGCGCGGCCCGCTGCTGGGGGCTGAGTGCCCGGTGTGAGGTGCTCGCCGGGTAGCTCACGGTGGTCGCGACGTCGCCGAGGCTCGGCGCCAGGCGGATTCCGTCGAGTCCTCTGATGAAGGCGTCCGCCGCAATCCCGCCGCCCTGGAGGTCGATGCTGAGCATCGCGCCCCGGCCGCGAGGCAACAGCCTCTCCGCCAGGGCCGCGTCCCGGGCCCCGCGCACACCCGGGTAGTGCACCGCCCGGAGCTCCGGCCGGTCCGCGAAGAAGGCCGCGAGCGCCGCGGCGTTCTCACTGCAGCGCTCGACGCGCAGCGCTGCGGTTCGAAGTCCGCGAAGCGCCAGCCAGGCGTCGAACGGCGCGAGATTCACCCCCAGCAGCCGGGCGTGAGCGTCGAGCCAGTCGCTTGCCTCGTGTTCGCTGTCCACGAGGAGGACACCGCCGCACACGTCGCTGTGCCCGGCAAGGTGTTTGGTGAGGCTGTGGATCACCAGGTCGGCGCCGTTCGCGAAGGCCTGGAAGAGAAACGGCGGCGTGAACGTCGAGTCGACAACGACCGCCGCTCCAACGTCGTGTGCCGCGGCTGCAACCGCAGGGACATCGTTGAGGCCGATCAGCGGATTGGTGATCACCTCGATCACCACCGCAGCGACGTCCGGACCGAGGGTGGCGGCGACCAGCTCCCCATGGTTCCCGCCGCCGTCAGCGGGGAGATCGACGGTCGAGACGCGCACGCCGAGGTTACCGAGCGGCCCGGCGAGCAGCGAATCCGTGCCGCCGTAGCAGGGCCTCACCACCACGATCCTTGACCGCGACGGACCCGCCACCAGCGTCGCCGCGAGGAGCATCGCCGCCTGGCCGCTCGAGGTGACCCGAGCCACCGGTGCCGTCCGGCCCGCGACGGTCTCGAGCTCGATCATCGCCTCCTCGAGGCGTTGCGGATTGCCTCCGCCGTAGCGTCGGTATGTGTTGCGCCCCTCCATCGCCTCGTCCACCGACGGCAGATCCGCGTACGCGCGGACGGAGGCGAGGCTGAGCGGCGCGACCAGGTCGACGCCGTCGCCGGTGTCGCCGACGCCGAGCCCGGCTCGGGCGGTCGAGGTGGACGGATGGACGCGTCTGGTCATGGCTAGGCCGGCTGCGGCACGGTCCGGAAGAACGGCGCCGCGCCCGCGTAGACAGCTGCATCGCCGAGCTCATGCTCGATGCGCAACAGCCGGTTGTACTTGGCGACCCGCTCCGAACGGGACGGCGCACCCGTCTTGATCTGGCCGGCATTGACAGCAACTGCAAGGTCAGCGATCGACGTGTCCTCGGTCTCGCCGCTGCGATGACTGATCACGCTCGAGTAGTTGTTCGCGGTGGCCAGGTCGATGGTCGCGAGGGTCTCGGTCACCGTGCCGATCTGATTGAGCTTGATGAGGATGGAGTTGGCGACCCCGCGGTCGATGCCGAGCTGCAGGCGCGCGCTGTTGGTGACGAAGATGTCGTCTCCCACCAGCTGCACGCGTCCACCCAGACGATCGGTGAGCAGCTTCCAGCCGTCCCAATCGTCCTCCGCCATACCGTCCTCGAGGGAGACGATCGGGTACTTGTCGACCCAGCTCTCCCAACGATCGACGAGGCCGGCTGAGTCGAGCGTGATCCCCTCGCCGGCAAGCACGTAGCGACCGTCCCTGTAGAGCTCCGAGGTCGCCGGGTCGAGCCCGATGGCGATGTCACGCCCGGGCGCGTACCCTGCGCCGCCGATCGCCTCCATCAACAGCTCCATGGCTGCCTCGTTGTGGTCCAGATCCGGGGCGTAGCCGCCCTCGTCACCCTGTCCTGTGCCCAATCCTCGCTCGTGCAGGATTTTGCGGAGTGCGTGGAAGCACTCGGCGCCGGCGCGCAGCGCTTCCCGGAACGTCGGGAGCCCGATGGGCAGGAACATGAACTCCTGGAAGTCGACGCGCGTCTGGGCGTGCGCGCCGCCGTTGAGCACGTTGAATTGCGGCACCGGGAGCACATGTGCTCCATCTCCTCCAAGATGGCGATACAAGGGGACGCCGCTCGAAGCTGCGGCTGCGTTGCTCGAGGCAAGGCTCACCGCGAGGATGGCGTTGGCGCCCAGATTGGCTTTGTTCGGGGTGCCGTCGAGGTCACAGAGCCTCGCGTCGAGCCCGGGCTGATCGGCCGCGTCGAACCCGATCAGCTCCGGTCCGATCACCGCTTCGATGTTGGCCAGTGCCGCGAGCACGCCCTTGCCACCGAAGCGCGCCTGGTCCCCGTCGCGCAACTCCACGGCTTCGTGCACCCCCGTGCTCGCGCCGCTCGGCACCCGGGCGCCTCCGTGGGAGCCGTCATTGAGCGTGACCACACACTCAAGAGTTGGGTTGCCGCGCGAATCCAGGATCTCGAGCCCGGTGATCGCTTCGATCCTCGTCATGCGGTCCTCAACGCCATGGCCAGCTCGTCCCAGAGGCGGCCGAGCACGCGGATGCCCTTGAAGTACATGTCGAGGGTGAACTTCTCATTCGGCGCATGGATCTGATCATCGGGCAGGCCGAGGCCGACGAGCACCGCCTGCAATCCCATGATGCGCGCGAATGATTCCACAGGCGGGATCGAGCCGCCCTCGCGGGTCAGCGCAGGCGTGGTGCCGAAGACGCTCTCCATGGCGCGCGACGCTGCCTGCACCGCGGGATGATCGATGGAGGTGACCACCGGCCTGCCTCCGCCCTTGGCCTCGGCGGTTACCGTGACGCCGACCGGAGCAGCCGCGAGGACCGCGTCGCGCACCAGGTCGGCGATTCGCGCGGGATCCTGGTTGGGGACAAGCCGGCAGGTGATCTTCGCGCCGGCGCTGGCCGGAATGATCGTCTTCTGGCCGGGCCCCGAGTACCCACCCCAGATGCCATTGAACTCGAGAGTCGGGCGCGCCCAAAGGCGCTCGCGGTCGGTCCAGCCCGCCTCGCCGACGGTCGCGGGCACGTCTCCCGCCTCGACGCGGAACTCATCGACGCTGTACGGGACGCTGGCGAACAGCTGGCGCTCCTCGGGCGAGGGGTCGCGCACGTCGTCGTAGAAGCCGGGGACGGTGACCCGCCGGGTGACCGGGTCGTGCAGTGAGGCCAGGATCTCCGCAAGCGCCGCGATGGGGTTGGCGACCGCGCCGCCGAAGCGACCTGAGTGTAGGTCGAGTACCGGACCCTGGACATGCACCTCGACACCGGCGAGGCCGCGCAGCCCCGTGCAGAGCGAGGGGATGCCCGGCGCGACGATGGAGGTGTCCGACACCACCAGGATGTCTGCCCGAAGGCGGGCTTGCTCGGAGACGACGATGTCCTCGAAGTGGACGGACCCCGACTCCTCCTCGCCTTCAACGATCAGCTTGAGGTTGAGCGGGAGCTCCCCGCGTACGGCGAGCACCGATTCGACGCCCTTGAGGTGCATCCACACCTGGCCCTTGTCGTCGACCGCACCGCGCCCGTAAAGATTCCCGTCGCGAACCTCCGGCTCGAACGGCGAGGTGTGCCACTCGTCGAGCGGGTCGACCGGCTGCACGTCGTGGTGGCCGTAGATGAGGGCCGTGGGCAGCTTTGGATCGACGATTCGCTCGGCGTACACGGCGGGGTGGCCTGCCGTCTCGATGATCTCGGCGTGCTGAAAGCCGGCAGTCCGCGCCGCGTTAGCGAGGTATTCGGCGTTGCGGCGGACGTCGGCCGCGTGGGCCGGATCGGCGGAGATGCTGGGGATGCGGAGGAACTCGATGAGCTCGTCCACGTGGCGCTGCTGGTTGGCGGCGCAGTAGGCGTCGAGGTCGTTCTCAGGCATGCCCGAAGCCTAGTGTGGCGGCCACTCGGGCTGCATCCGGTGTAGCCTTCCCCAAGCGAACTCTCGTCGTTTCACTCCACGTCTTCCCAGGAGGTCGCCCGTCATGGCCGTTCGAGTCCTGCCCGCAGGGACCATCGGGATTCCGCTGAACCCCACACCACCGCCCGAGCCTCCACCGCTCGAGGTCGAGGATGACGTCCCGACGCTCCACCTCGTGGGTCGCAGCGAGCAGCGGCTGGCCGAGGCACTCTTCCAGACCGAGTCCGTCGACGAGCCCTACAGCCCGGATACCGTCCGCGCCCTGCGCCTGCTCGCGATGGACAACCTCGTCGACATCATCCAGCTCCGCGAGGTCGTCCAGGAACGCGATGCTCAGCTGGCCGCGCTCACCAGCGAGGTCGATATGTGGCGCGCCCGCGCCATCGACGAGCACACCCAGCGCGGCGTCGACCAGCGTGAGGCGGTTCGTCGCGAGCGCGAGCTGGTCACCGTGCTGCACAGCGAGCTCGTCCGCAACGAGACCCTCTCGAGCGAGCTGGCCTGGCGACGCAAGCCATGGTTCCTGCGCATCGGTGGGCACTGATCAGCCGGTCGCGGTCCCCGCAGCCGCCTTCGGGCCCACCTGCTCCTCGCTGATCTCCCACAGCCGCCGCGCGAGTGCCGGATCCTGCGCCTGGCGGCTCGAGACCGCGAGCGCTCGGTCCTCGTAGTAGCCGCCGCTCTGCTTGGACACGTCGGGTGAATCAGCAAGCCACACCAGCGTTTGCGCCGCTTTCCTGGGGCTTCGCGCAAACGGGGCGATGATCGTCATCGCGGTGCTCATCAGTGCGCCGTTGTTGCGGTTGAAGCCCGTGGCCACCAGGCCCGGATGGAAGGTGTACGCGGTGACCCCGGTGCCATCGAGACGGCGTGCGAGCTCCCGGGTGAACAGGATATTCGCCAGCTTGGTCTCGCCATACCGTGTGAAGCCGCGGCCCTTCCACGACCGCTCAGCATTCAGATCGTCGAAGGGGATGAGCTTTCCCTTGTGCGCATCGGACGACGTGGTGATGATCCGAGCGGGTGCCGACTCCTTGAGCCGGTCGAGCAGCAGGGTGGTCAGCAGAAACGGCGCGAGGTGGTTGAGCGCCCAGGTGCGCTCGATGCCGTCGACGGTCAGCTGGCGTGTTGTGAAGGTCGCACCAGCGTTGTTGATCAGCACATCGATGCGCGGGTAGCGCGCGAGCGCCGCATCCCCGAGCGCGCGCACTGACGCCTGCGAGGTGAGCTCGGCATGGAGGACGTCGACCTTCGAACCGCCCTCACCCTCGATGCTCTTGACGGCCTCCGCACCGCGTGCGTCGTCTCTCGCGACAATCGCCAGTTGCGCCCCACGCCGCGCCAGTGCCTGAGCCGCCGCAAGGCCGATGCCACGCGTGGCGCCGGTGATCAGGACACGCTTGTCCCGCACTCCGGTCCATTCAGTCATCGTCGCTGAAGCCTAGCAGGGCGCCTGCCGCAAGCTCAGGTGTTGTTGCTGGGAAACGCCAAGTCGACCCTGCCCGGCCCGGGCTCGGGCCAGCGGGAGGTCACCACCTTGGTACGCGTGTAGAAGTGAATCCCGTCGGGGCCGTACATGTGCGTATCACCGAACAGGGATGCTTTCCAGCCACCAAAGCTGTAGTACGCAACCGGCACCGGGATCGGCACGTTGACGCCGACCATGCCGACCTGGACCTCGAACTGGAACTTGCGCGCCGCGCCACCGTCCCGCGTGAAGATGGCCACGCCGTTTCCGTACTGATTGTCATTAACCAGGCGGATCGCCTCGTCGTACGTGTCGACGCGCACGACCGAGAGGACCGGTCCGAAGATCTCATCGTCGTAGACCTTGGAACCGGGCGTCACACCATCCACCAGCGACGGGCCGAGGAAGAACCCGTCGCCGTCCGGGGTGTTGCCCCGCCCGTCGACCACGAGGCGGGCGCCGCCGAGTGACTGATCCTCGAGATAGGTCGCCACCTTGTCCCGATGCTCGCGCGTGACCAGCGGCCCCATCTCGGAGGTTGGATCGTTGCCCGCGCCGACCTTCACCGCCGGGATGCGCGCCGCGATCGCCTCGACCAGGCGTTCCCCGACGTCACCGACGGCGACAACGGTGGAGATCGCCATGCAGCGCTCACCGGCCGAGCCATAGCCGGCCGACACGGCCGCATCGGCGGCGGCTTCGATATCAGCGTCGGGCAGGACGACCATGTGGTTCTTGGCCCCGCCCAACGCCTGCACCCGTTTGCCGTTGCGGGTTCCGGTCTCGTAGATGTGCCTCGCGACCGGCGTCGACCCCACAAACGAGAGCGCCGCGACCTCGGGATGGTCGAGCAGGCGATCCACCGCCTCGCGCGACCCCTGGACCACCGAGAACACGCCGTCGGGGAGCCCGGCCTGGCGCCAGAGCTCGGCGAAGAACAACGACGGCGAGGGGTCCTTCTCGCTCGGCTTGAGGATGAAGGTGTTCCCGCAGGCGATCGCGTTGGCGAACATCCACATCGGCACCATCGCCGGGAAGTTGAAGGGCGTGATCCCGGCGACCACGCCGAGCGGTTGCCGGATCGAGTAGACGTCGACCCCGCGCGACGGTTGCTCCGAGAAGCCGCCCTTGAGCAGATGGGGAACACCGCAGGCGAACTCGACGTTCTCGATGCCACGCGCCACCTCACCCTTGGCGTCCGAGAGCACCTTGCCATGCTCGGACGTGATGATCGCGGCGAGGTCGTCTCGGTGCCTGTCGAGCAGCTCGCGGAAGGCGAAGAGAATCGTCGTCCGCTGCGACAGCGACGCCGCACGCCACTCGCGGAACGCCCCGGCAGCGGTTTCGACGGCGGCGTCGACCTCCGCCGCGGACGCGAGGTCGACGTCGCCGGTCTGTTCGCCCGTGGCCGGGTTGAAGACGGGGCCCCGTTTGCCGGACGTGCCCGCGACTACCTGGCCACCGATCCAGTGACTGATCCGCTTCAAGCGGCCATTGTCGCCTTCTGCAACGTCCTCACGGTAAGCACCTGGGTGAGATGCCGCTTGTACTCGGCGGTGGCCCGGACGTCGCTGGTCGGATCGATGTCCGACCCGCTCTGCGCCGCGGCGTCCGCCGCCGAGGCTCCACCGGCCAGCGCCGCCTCCACCGTCGAGCCTCTGCGCGGTGTCGTCGCCAGGTTGACGTAGCCCACACGCCAGGACGAGCCGGTCTCCTGCACCGCAACGCCGGCGATGGCCCAGTCGTACAGCCGGCGCCGGAACTTCGTGTACGCGAATCTCCCCGTCGAGACCGGGAAGCGCACCGCCGTGACCACCTCGTCGTGCTCGAGTGCGGTGGTGAAGATGTCGCGGTAGAAGTCGCGCGCCTGGTGACGCCGCTTGTTGGTGATGATCTCTGCGTCGAGCATCAGCGCGGCGGCGTTGTAATCGCCTGCCGCGTCGCCGTGGGCGATCACGCCTCCGATCGTCCCGAGATTGCGGACCTGGTTGTCGCCGACATCGTTGGACATCTCCACGAGGATCGGGAGCGACTCGCGCAGCATCGCATTGCGCTGGATGTCGACATGACGTACCAGCGCCCCGATCTCCACGCTCCCGTTGTCGCGACGAACTTCGTTGAGACCTGGAATCCCTTGAATGTCGATGAGCGCGGTTGGCTGGCTGAGGCGCAGGCGCATCAGCGGGATGAGGCTCTGACCCCCGGCGATGACCTTGGCGTCGCTGCCATATTTGTTGAGCAGCGACTGCGCCTCATCGACCGACCCGGGGCGAGCGTATTCGAACGGCGCGGTGATCATGCGCGTGCCTCCTTGATCATCGACCAGAGGCGATCCGGACGAGCAGGCATCTCCACGTGCTTGATACCGAAGGGCGTCAGCGCATCGGTGATCGCGTTGATCACGGCGATGCTCGAGGCGATGGTTCCGGCTTCACCGATGCCCTTGACGCCCAGCTCATTGGTCGGGCTCGGCGTCACCGTGCGATCCAGCTCGAAGTGCGGCATCTCGGCCATCGTCGGGATGAGGTAGTCCAGCATGGTGCCGGTGAGCATCTGTCCGGTCTCATCGTCGTACTGCACCTCCTCGAACAGCGCCTGGGATATTCCCTGCGCGATCCCGCCGTGCAGTTGCCCGTCCACCACCATCGGATTGATGACGTTGCCGCAGTCGTCGACGGCGACGTATCGATCGATGCTCACCGCGCCGGTCTCAGGGTCGACCTCGACAGCACAGATGTGGCAGCCGAACGGCCACACGAAGTTGGGCGGGTCGAAATACGAGACCGCCTCGAGCCCATGCTCCATGCCCTCGGGAAGGCCGGCGCCATATGAGGCAAAGGCAAGCTCCGCAAGGGCTTTCGCCTCCCCGGGGTTGCCGCGCACGAAATAGCGTCCCTGATCGACGACGATGTCCTCTTCGGACGCTTCGAATGCGTGGGCCGCCAGCTTCTTCGCCTTCTCGACGACCTTGTGGCAGGACGCCATGATCGCCATGCCACCAACGGCAAGACTGCGCGAGCCGTAGGTGCCATAGCCGAATGGCGTATCACCGGTGTCGCCGTGGCGGATCTCCACCGAGTCGTAGGGGACACCGAGGGTGTCGGCGACGATCTGCGCGAAGGTCGTCTCGTGACCCTGCCCGTGCGCGTGCGTCCCCACCGAGACCGTGACCGACCCCGCGGGATGCACCCGCACCATGGATGATTCGACGAGCGCAATGCCGGCTGCAGGCGCGGTCGCCGAGCTCGGGCCGAGTCCGCAGATCTCGACGTAGGTGGAGAATCCGATGCCGGTGTAGCGCCCCTGCGCGCGCAGCTCCTCCTGGCGCTTGCGCAGCGCCGGGTAGTCGATGTTCGCCATCGCGCGATCCAGCGACTTCGCGTATTCGCCGGAGTCGTAGACGAGCCCGAAGTTGTTGGTGTGCGGGAAGGATGTGATGAAGTTCTTGCGCCGAACCTCGGCCGGATCCATGCCCAGCTCGAGCGCGACCAGGTCGACGATTCGCTCGACCAGGTGCGTGGCCTCTGGACGTCCTGCGCCGCGGTACGGGTCGGTCGACATGCGGTTGGTAAAGACACCGATGCTCCGTGCATTGATGGCTTTCCAGGTATAGCAGCCGCCGCCGAGGAGGCACGCGACCACCTGGAACGCGCTGAAGACGCCGTGGTATGCACCGATGTCCAGCAGCTGGGTGAACTTGAGTCCCAGGAGGGTGCCATCACGCTTGGCGGCCACCTCGACGTCGAAGATCTGCCCGCGTCCCTGCGTCGTGGCCTGCAGGCTCTCGGTGCGATCCTCGATCCACTTCACAGGTCGTTCCGTGAGCTTCGACGCAGCCGTCGCGAGGTATTCCTCAGGGTAGGGGCGGAGTTTCGCGCCGAATCCGCCTCCCACATCATGGCTCACCACTCGAAACTGCGACTCGGGGACGCCCAGCGCACCCCCGACGAAGAGCCTGATGAAGTGCGGCACCTGGGTTGAGGTCCAGAGGGTGCAGCGGTTGTCGTACGGGATGTAGTCGGCGACACAGCCGCGCGTCTCCATCGCGGTCGGAAACACCCGCTGCTGACCGATGCGCTGCTTGAGAACAACGTCAGCCTCGGCGAACGCCGCGTCGATGTCACCGCCGGGAAACGCCGCATCCCAACCGATGTTGTCGGGGCGATCGCTCTTCACCAGAGGACTGCCCGGCTCCATCGCCTTCTCGATATCCATCACCGCCGGGAGTGGCTCGTAGTCGACCATGACCAATTGCGCGGCATCGTCCGCCAGGTAGCGGTCCTCGGCGACCACCACTGCAACCGGCTCGCCGGCATAGGCCACCTCGTCCGCGGCAATCGGGAACTGCTCAGGCACCTGCTTCTTGTCCGGGACAAATGCGTTCGTGACCGGAAGCGGGCCACCGATGACCGCCTTGAAGTCGGCGGCGGTGAGCACCGCGACGACCCCCTTGGACGCCAGCGCCGCGGATATATCGATCGAGCGGATGCGGGCGTGAGCATGAGGACTGCGCACCACCGACATGTGCGCCATGTTCACGAGATTGACGTCGTCTATGAAGTTGCCGTGCCCGGTGATGAGCTTGGGATCCTCGCGACGCTGGATACGAGCGCCGATCATGGTGGTGACGGCCATCGCTAGTCCTCCACCGGGGCCGCAGCCGATCCGACAAGCTGCGCTGATGGCTCGGCAGCCGTGCCGTTCATCGCCTGGGACGCGGAGCGGACCGCCTTCCTGATGTTCTCGTAGCCGGTGCACCGGCAGAGGTTGCCCTCGAGGCCTCGCTCGATCTCCTCGTCGGTGGGCGATGGGTTCTGCTTCAGGAGATAGGCGGCGGCCATGATGAATCCCGGGGTGCAGAAGCCGCACTGGAGACCGTGCTCGTTCCAGAACGCCTGCTGCACCGGGTGCAGGACACCGTCCTCCGCGAGCCCTTCGATGGTGGTCACCTGCCGTCCGTTCGCCTGCACCGTGAAGACGCTGCACGACTTCACGGCCTCGCCGTCGATCAGGACGGTGCATGCGCCGCACTGGCTGGTGTCGCACGCGATGTGCGTCCCGGTGAGGCCGGCCACCTCGCGCAGGTAGTGCACGAGGAGGAGGCGCGGCTCAACGTGGTCCTCCCTCCGCCTGCCATTGATGGTCATTGCGACCGACTGCGTCATGGACATCCTCCCGGACAGCGGGGAAAACGACGGCGGCCTCATGCTTGCATTCGCCGAGGGGAAGGGTCAAGCGCCTGTGGACACGGCCATGGCGAAAGTCCACAATGGCGCCCACCTGATCAGTTCTCGGCTTGGGGGTCTCACATGGGTCGCACGGTCAAATACTCGCGTCGCGCCGGAGTCGCGCTCCTCCTGCCTGCCGCCCTGTTGGCCGCGTGCGGTGGTTCGAGCGGCGGTTCGACCGCGAGCCCAGGCGTCGCCGCGCCGGCGACCCAGGCGTCCATCGCCGCCCAGGTACCGGCGGCGATCAAAGCTGCCGCTCCCATTCAGATCGCCACCGACGCCTCGTACGCCCCGAACGAATTCGTCGATCTGAACGGCAACGTCGTCGGCTGGGACATCGACCTGGCCAAGGACGTCTGCAAGGTGCTCGGGGTCGCCTGCACCATCAACAACGTCACCTTCTCCGACATCATCCCAGCCCTCCTCGAGACACCGTCGAAGTATCAGATGAGCTTCTCGAGCTACTCGCCCACCCCGGCTCGTGAGGCCAAGGGCATCGACTTCGTCACCTACTACCAGGCCGGCGAGGCGTGGTTGGTCAAGGTGGGCGGCGCGACCATCTCGACGGCGGCGGACATGTGCGGCCACACCGTCGCGGTCGAGGCCGGGACAACCGAGGAGGCAGACGCCTGGGGCTACATGGGCAAGCAGCCGGGCGGCGCCAGCATCAAGGGCGACACGGATCACTGCACCGCCGCAGGAAAGCAGGACATCACCGTGGCCAGCTTCGATACCCAGACCGAGGCGAATGCGGCCCTGCTGGACGGACGGGCTGATTTCGGCTGGGCCGACCAGCCGGTCGCGGACTACCAGGTCAAGCTCGAGGCCGGCAAGCTCAAGATCGGCGGAACCCCGTGCAGCATCTACCCGTACGGCGTCGCCATCGTGAAGACCCTGGGTCTCGACCAGGCCGTCGAAGACGCGATCAAGTACCTGATCGGCAACCACTTCTACACGCAGATCCTCGCGGCATGGGGCGTGCAGGACGGCGCGGTCACGAGCTCTGCCGTGGGAGTCAACGACAACACCGCGGTGGGCGCAACCTGCGTGCCCGCCTACTGATCGGACCGCCAACGACCACCCGCGCTGACGGGTTCATCCTGCAGGCATGAGCACGCGGCCGGACGCGATCAGCGACCCGGCGCTCCCCGCCGCGCGGCGACCGGACGCCATCAAGGCGATCCCGGTGCGCCATCCGTGGCGCTGGGTCGTCGCGGTCGTCGTGCTCGCGGCGGGCGCGGCGGTCGTCTACACCTTCGCCACCGCACCCAGGTTGCAATGGAGCGTCGTCGGACAGTTCCTGTTCTACCCGGAGATCCTCCATGGTCTTCTGGTCACCCTGGAACTCACGGCGATCGCCATGCTGATCGGTGTCATCTTCGGCGTGATCCTCGCGGTGATGCGTCTCTCCGTCAACCCGGTCGTCTCATCGGTCAGCTGGTTCTACATCTGGTTCTTCCGCGGGACCCCGGTGCTGGTGCAGATCTTCTTCTGGTTCAACATCGGCTCGATCCTGCCCCAACTCCACATCGGCATCCCGTTCACCAGCCTCGTCTGGGTCGGCACGACCAATAACATCATCACTCCGTTCCTCGCCGCGATTCTCGGCCTCGGCCTCAACGAGGCCGCTTACATGTCCGAGATCGTCCGGGCGGGAATCATCTCGGTGGACACCGGCCAGACCGAAGCCGCCCAGGCACTCGGTATGACGCGCGTCCTGGTCATGCGCCGGATCGTCCTGCCTCAGGCGATGCGGGTGATCATCCCCCCGACCGGCAACGAGACGATCTCCATGCTCAAGACCTCGTCACTTGCGTACATCGCGACCGTCAGCGAGCTGTTCTTCATCCAGAAGGAGATCTCCAACTTCAACTACGACATCATCGAGCTCGCGATCGTGGCCAGCATCTGGTACCTCGCGATGACCTCGGTGCTCACCTTCGGGCAGTACTACGTTGAACGCTATTTCGCGAGAGGAGCGTCGCGCCAGTTGCCGCCCACTCCGCTGCAGCGCTTCCGGAGAGTGCTCTTCCACTTTCATGAGCCCCCGCCGCCGGCTGGTCCGTTCGAGCCGCCTCCGATCTACCCACACCACCTCCAGTGATGGCGACGCCGATGGTTCTGGCCGAATCCGTCTTCAAGTGCTATGGGCGCCTCGAAGTCCTCCGGGGAATCAACCTCAGCGTCGCGCCCCGCGAGGTCCTCTGCGTGGTTGGGCCGTCGGGTTCCGGCAAGAGCACGTTCCTCCGCTGCATCAACCATCTCGAGAAGATCGACGCCGGAAGGCTGTCCGTCGACGGCGAGCTGGTCGGCTACCGGCAGCGTGGCGACAAGATCTACGAGCTGCCTGATCGAGAGGTGTGCCGGAAGCGCGCGGAGATCGGGATGGTGTTCCAGCGATTCAACCTGTTTCCCCACATGACCGCGCTCGAGAACATCATGGAGGCGCCGCTTCGCGTCAAGGGCGAGCCGCAGAAGGTGGTCGAGGAACGCGGACGGTCACTGCTCGCTCGAGTCGGCCTCGGCGACAAGGTGGATGTCTATCCCAACCACCTTTCCGGCGGCCAGCAGCAGCGCGTCGCCATCGCCCGGGCCCTGGCGATGCAACCGAAGCTCATGCTGTTCGATGAGCCGACCTCCGCGCTGGACCCGGAGCTGGTCGGCGAGGTGCTCGACGTGATGCGTGCCCTCGCCCAGGACGGCATGACCATGGTCGTCGTGACCCACGAGATGGGATTCGCGCGCGAGGTCGGCGATTCGCTCGCTTTCATGGACGGCGGCGTCATCGTCGAGTCGGGCAACCCTCGCGAGATGATCGCCAATCCCCAGCACGAACGCACCAAGTCGTTTCTGTCCAAGGTGCTGTAGCGGCGGGCGGGCGCCCGCCTCCGTGCTAGAATATGATGTTCCTATTGAATTACTAGCCTGTCGCACAGGTCGAAGGCGGCAAAAGTGGCAACTGAGACGATGCGAGCGGTGCGTTTCCACGACTACGGACCGCCGTCGGTGCTGGTGGTCGATACCATCGAGCGCCCCGAACCAAAGGACGGCGAGGTGCTCATCCGCGTTCGCATCGCCGGGGTGAACCCGATCGACTGGAAGCTTAGAGCCGGCCACGTGCAGCGGTACATGCCGATCACGCTTCCGGCAACGCCGGGGCTCGACGTCGCCGGCACCGTTCAGGCGATTGGCGAAGGGGTCACCGGGTTCTCAATCGGAGACAAGGTCTTCGGCCGGGGAGCGGCCACGTACGGCGAGTTCGCCGTTGCGCGGATCGCGACCATCGCGCATATTCCCGATGGCGTCTCCTTCGAGCAGGCGGCCACGCTTCACGTCGGCGGTGTCACCGCCTGGCTCGCGCTCTTCGACGGCGCGCACCTCGAGGCCGGCCAGCGCCTCCTCGTCCAGGGCGGTGCCGGCGGCGTCGGCTCCATCGCGGTCCAACTCGGACACTGGAAGGGCGCGTACGTGATCGCAACGGCTTCGACTGCCAACGTCGGCTTCGTACGCTCGATCGGTGCGGACGAGGTCATCGACTACACCGCGGTGAATGTCGAAGACGCCGTCCACGACGTCGACGTCGTGGTCGACACCGTCGGCGGTGAGGTCACCGCCCACTCCTTGAGCGTCCTCAAGCCGGGCGGCCTCCTCGTGACCGTCGTCGGCATGGCCGACGCCGAGACCGCCGCCGCGCGAGGGGTGCGCACCGAGGCGGTGGGCCACCCCGCCGAGACCCGCCCGATCCTGGAGCAGCTGGGCACGCTGGTGGCGTCCGGCGTGCTGAAGCCCGAGATCCAGCAGGTCTACCCGCTCGAGCAGGCAGCGCAGGCGCAAGCAGCGTCGGAAACCGGCCACGGCCGCGGCCGCATCCTCCTGAAGGTCGCGGATTGAGGCGCGGGCGAGACACCCGCTCGCGGCGGATGCCATGAGCACGCTTGGTGGCATCATCCTGCTCGTCGGCAGGATCCTCTTCGTCGCGCTGTTCGTGTCCGCGGCGCGTGGCCACATCCAGAACCACGCTCGTTACGTGGAGGGCTCGGGCAAGAAACTCCCCTTCCCGGTGCTCGCCGGGTGGCCCGCGGGTGTCTGGTTGCTGGTGGCGGCGGTCTCCATCGTGGTCGGCATCTGGGCTGATCTCGGCTCGCTGATGATCGCCGCATTTCTCATCCCCGCCGCGGTTCTCTTCCACCCGTTCTGGAGCCAGACCGACCCGGGCGCCCGACGGACCCACGAGGCGGGCTTCTACCGCGATGTCTCGCTGCTCGGCGCCGCTCTCGCGCTCTTTGCGCTCTTCGCCGCGTCGGGCCATGTCCCCTTCGCGTTGACCGGCCCGGCGCTCAGCCTCCGCTAGCGCTCGCGGGTCAGAGTTCCGGCGCGCCGACCCCGCTCTCGATGGCCGGCTGGGCCGGCTCGACACGCTTCCCTCGTGACCATGAGGCGAGTGCCGCGACAAGGCAGACCACCAGCGAGAACGTGAATGCCTGGTGGAGTCCGGCGGCAAAGGGCCCGGAGATCAACTCCGGGAAGAACTGGCGGCCGGTGAGCGCCGACGCATTTGCTGCCGATAGGTGCGACAGAACGTCGGCACCTACCAGGGACTGGATCGGGTTGTACCCGAGGAAGGCCGCGAACAGGATCGACACGGGTGGCAGATGGCCGACGTGCACCGCCACCGCCGTTGGAACGCCGTGGGCTTCGAGGCCCAGGGTCATGGTCGTCGACAGGGTCGCGGCCAATCCGGTGATCATCAGCGTGAAGAAGATGCCGATCGAGAGCACCTGCGCCGAGCTCTGGAAGGTCGCGTTCATTCCGCCCCCAGCGCCGCGGTCCCCGGGCGGCAAGCTGTTCATCACGCCGGCGCGGTTGGGTGATGCGAACGCGCCCATGGAGAGACCGTTGAGGAAGAGGATCAGGGCAAACAGCTGATACGGAAAATCGATCGGCAGCAGCTGCAGGAACAGGAAGCTCGCCGCCGCGCCGATCATTCCGCCGGTCGCAAACGGGCGCGAGCCGAATCGATCCGATAGAAAACCGGACAGCGGCCCAGCGAGCAGGAAGCCCACCGTCAGCGGGATCATATAGATACCCGCCCAGAGCGGCGTCGACGTGAAGCTGTATCCGTGCTCGGGTAGCCAGATTCCCTGCAGCCAGATGATCAGCATGAACATGAGTCCACCGCGCCCGACCGCGGCGAGAAAGCTCGAGAGCGTGCCAAACGTGAACGCCCGAATGCGGAACAAACCGAGGCGGAACATCGGGTTCTCGACGCGACTCTCGACCAGTGCGAAACCGGCGAGGAACGCGGCGCCGAGCACGAGTGCCGAGAGCACCAACGGGCTCGTCCATCCCATCGGGTCGGACTTGTACGGTTCGATGCCGTAGGTGATCCCGATCATCACCAGGATGAGGCCGATGGCGAAGGTCAGGTTGCCGAGCCAGTCGATGGGAACCCGGCGACGCACGCCGCGCTCCTCGAGCTTGAGGTATGCCCACACCGTGCCGAAGATTCCGAACGGGACCGAGACGAGGAACACCAGCCGCCAGTTGATCGGCGCGAGCAGCCCACCGAGCACGAGCCCGATGAACACACCGCTGATGCCCGCGATGTTGTTGATCCCGAGGGCAAGACCTCGCTGGTTCACCGGGAACGCATCGGTGAGAATCGCCGCCGAGTTGCCAATGAGGCAGGCGGCGCCGATGCCCTGCACGACACGAAAGATCATCAACCAGATCGCACCGGGCGGCCCGGTCATCCAGTCGATCGTCAGTAGCAGCGACGCCACCGTGTAGATGACAAAACCGAGGTTGTAGATGCGCACTCGACCGACGATGTCGCCGAGTCGCCCGAGCCCCACCACCAGGACGCTGCTGACGATGAGGAAGCCGAGGATCATCCAGAGCAGGTAGAAGCTGTTCGCAGGGTCGAGCGGATCGAGACCGATGCCGCGAAAGATGTCGGGCATCGCGATCAGCATGATCGAGGCGTCGATGGTGGCCAGCAGTACGCCGACCGTCGTGTTGGAGAGCGCGACCCACTTGTAGCCGTCGCCACGCCTGCCTCGAGTGGAGCTCCCCCGCGGTGCCGTTTCGCTGGTCGTGACCACGATCAGACGATCCGCTCGAGATCTGGATCCGCCTGGTCAGCTCCGGCGATGCTCACGAAGTCGAGGACGCCTCAATCACCCCATGAGTCTGGCAGGGCTGCCCGGCAACGCGCGACTGCAACGCGCGACTGCGACGCGCGAACTAGGAGGGCGTTGGGGTTCCCGCATTCCGGAACGAAAAGAACGCCGCGCCGCGGGCGACCGTCGGCACCGCGATAGAGTAGTCGCCGTGCCACGTTCAGGCCCCGGGCGGAAGCAGATCGTGCTGATCGCCCACGATAACAAGAAGGCGGACATGCTCGAATGGGCGCGCTTCAACCGCGACACGCTTTCGCGTCATGACCTCCTCGGGACGGGGA